>Virginia_p1__coassemble_781_pt1 | contig 39160 bp, 37 predicted proteins | sample Virginia_p1__metabat2_high_PE_007 | metagenome-assembled genome bin Virginia_p1
CCGCTTCGATACACCCTAGGCTAAGACCCTTTCACCCCTTCGGGGTTCTCCTCTATACGCTGAATCTCAATAAAAGGGGAAATAGGATTGATACAGCTGAACCTACTCTTGTACATTGGAACCTGCTCCTCTTGATTTATCGGGTGAGCCTTTATTAGAGCCTCCTCTTACTTTATCAGGGGAATCCGTTGACATGCTCTCCCTTGTTTATCAAACAAACCATCAACTCCCCTCATGGAAAACTTTGCCTTCTATCTCGAAAAGTGTACTTTTGCTACTTGTGAAACCTCAAGAATCAGCCTTTAGGGTATAAAAACAGGATAACAAATGCCACAAGATAAGTGTAAAAAAGAAGGACGTCTGAGCGAATATCGCGAAGACATCGCTAAAGCCATCGAAGTAATGAACCGCGGAGGAATTATCCTCTACCCCACCGATACGATTTGGGGAATCGGTTGTGATGCAACCAACGAAGAGGCCGTAAAACGGGTATATGAAATCAAACGACGGGATGATGCCAAGGCTTTAATCACGCTGGTGGACTCGGAAGCTAAATTACAAGCCTATGTTCGCGACATTCCGGAAGTAGCCTGGGACTTACTTGAAGTGAGCAACGAACCGCTGACCATCATTTATGACCAGGTGAGAAACCTGGCTCCAAACTTATTGGCCGAAGACGGAACGGCGGGCATCCGCATTACACACGAAGAGTTCAGCCAACACCTGTGCATGCGCATGAAACGCGCCATTGTATCGACTTCTGCCAATGTGAGTGGTGAACCTTCTCCGAAATGTTTTGCTGACATTTCAGAGGAAATACTCCGCGCTGTTGATTACGTTTGTACTTCTCGAAGAGAGGAAACCAAGAACCCTCCCGCTTCTCATATCATCAAGTTAGGAAGTGGAGGCGAAGTAAAGGTAATCCGTTAACCCTTCGGAAATTCTCCAAATACAACTTTCGTCCCTTCTTCTCCCCCAACGTAATCATTAAACCTCTGAACTTTCCTTATTTATGATTGTTACCCAACAAGGCGACCGCAGAAACATCGTTGTCCGTAAGATAGCGGTGTGGGCCGGCAAACATCTCAGTCCGAAACAGTTCCTCTTGATTTTGGCCTTTTGTGTCGGTGTGGGTGCCGCATTGGCTGCGCAGATATTAAAGTTGCTCATCCATGAAATAGAATACCTCCTTACCTCCCGATTAGACATTACAAGCGCCAACTGGCTGTTCTTGGTCTATCCGATGGTGGGTATTTTTCTGACTGCACTCTTTATTAAATACATCGTACGCGATGACATTGGGCACGGTGTGACAAAGATACTTTATGCCCTGTCCCGAAAACAGGGAAACATCCGTCCACACAACCGTTGGTCGAGCGTCATAGCCTCTGCCTTGACGATTGGCTTTGGTGGTTCGGTCGGAGCCGAATCTCCGATTGTACTGACCGGCTCTGCCATCGGTAGCCACTTGGGACAAATCTTCCGCCTTGACCACAAAACCATGATTCTACTCATTGGTTGCGGTGCTTCAGGTGCTATTGCCGGCATCTTCAAGGCTCCTATTGCCGGATTGATGTTTACGCTCGAGGTCTTGATGGTCGATTTGACCATGGCTTCGTTGTTGCCGCTCTTAGTCAGTTGTTTGACTGCAACCTGCTTCACCTATGCCTGGACGGGAACGGAACCGATGTTCAACTTTCAGCTCCACGACCCGTTTATTGTAGAGCGTGTACCGACAGCAGTACTCTTGGGCGTGTTCTGCGGATTTATATCCTTGTACTTTACACGCGTCATGAATCGCTTTGAGCAAGTGTTCGGACGATTGGACAATATGTATGCCAAGTTACTCTTGGGCGGTTCGGTACTGGCAATACTCATCTATTTCTTCCCCCCGCTATACGGAGAAGGTTATGACACCATCAATATCTTGCTCAACAATACAGCGGGCCCTGAGGCTGACAAAGTCTTAAACAACTCCTTCTTCTACGGTCATGCCGAATACCTGTTGCTTTACCTCGGACTAATTATTGTCTTTAAGGTGTTTGCGACTACGGCAACCAACGGCGGTGGAGGTTGTGGCGGTACCTTTGCTCCAAGCCTCTTCCTGGGTTGTGTCGGTGGTTTCGTCTTTTCCCGTTTATGGAACCATTACGGACCGCTTGACTTCTCGGTACCCGAAACCAACTATGCCTTGTTAGGCATGGCCGGCGTCATGAGTGGTGTATTCCATGCTCCCCTGACCGGTGTGTTCCTGATTGCTGAACTGACAGGTGGATACGACCTATTCATTCCACTGATGATTGTTTCAGTAGCCTCGTATCTCACCATCAATGCTTTCGAGCGTCACAGCATTTACGCCATGCGTTTGGCACGTAAAGGTGAACTCTTGACACATCACAAGGATCAGTCAGTTTTGACCTTGATGTCACTCGATGCAATCATAGACAAAGAGCGTCCGTTACTCCATCCCGAGATGTATCTCGGACAGGTGGTACAGGCGGTGTCGATGAGTAAATCGCTCCACTTTGCCGTGGTCGACCTGAAGGGAGGACTCTGCGGTGTGATCAACGTGAACAAAATCCGCAAGATTATCTTCCGTAGCGAACTTTACCGCCTCTATCGTGCTGACCAACTGATGCGTCAACCTGAAGTCATCCTACGCACAGACGACAGCATGCAAGTCATTATGGACAAGTTTGCCAGTTGCGATGCCGGAACTCTTCCCGTATTAAGTCCGGAAGACACCTTTGTGGGCTTCGTGTCCCGTTCACGCTTGTACGCTTCCTACCGTCAAGTAATGAAGGACTTCTCAGAAGAATAACCTACCGTTCGCCTCTTCCTTCTCACTTTATCATTGGGTATTTCTGCTCATACCAGGTAAAAAGAAGGAAGGGGCGTAACGTTTCCTCTCAATCACACTCCCCTATCCCAACAAATTTCTTTTATCAGTAGGTGTTGAAAATTAGTTATTCATAAACTAGCGTTGTTGTGCCGTAGTTTCTGCTTCTGTGTTTAGTCACATAGCCCGCTATGCTCCTTCGCACAGAAGCAGAAACTGCGGTGCAAGAACGTGATTGTATGTACAAGCAATCAGACTGAATGATATAAAATAATTTTCTACACGTACTTACACCTCATTCTCTCCCTATGCAACTCTACGGACTTTTAGGATACCCTTTAGGACACAGCTTCTCAGCCTCCTATTTTGCAGAAAAATTCTCCCGTGAACAGATTGACGCTCAGTATGTCAACTTCGAATACCCCACTGTCGAAGAAGCCATGACCTATCTTCGTCAACAAACCGAACTGATTGGGTTTAATGTAACCATTCCCCACAAGCAAGCTGTATTGCCCTATCTGAAAGGATGCTCTGCCGAAGCAGAAGCCATTGGAGCGGTCAATGTGGTACGCGTCGTGCCCGATGCGGTGACAGGCACTCCCCTGTTATACGGAGACAACTCCGACTGGATTGGCTTCACCGAATCACTCCGCCCCTTACTGCGTCCCGAAGTCCACCGCAAAGCCTTAGTCCTGGGTACTGGTGGTGCTTCTAAAGCCGTTGTTTATGGTTTGCGTCGTTTGGGTATTGAACCCCACTATGTCAGTCGTCGTCCCCAAGCAGGCATGTTGACTTACGAAGCACTCACCCCATCAATACTTAAAGACTATCTACTCATTGTCAACTGTACCCCTTCGGGCATGTATCCGCATACCGAAACCTGTCCCAATCTGCCTTACGAAGCACTTACTCCCGACCATCTTCTCTACGATTTGGTATACAACCCACTCGAAACACTCTTTATGAAGAAAGGAAAGGCCGCAGGAGCCACCGTCAAAAATGGGTTGGAAATGTTGCACCTACAAGCCGAAGCAGCTTGGAATATGTGGAATGCAAAGGAAGTGAAGTAAAAAAGTTACATTTTTCTTCTCTCCGTAAAAACACCCACAAACACAATGAATATCAGCAACTATCAAGAATTGTTACCCATTGCATGAGCACTACAGGATAAAGTTTTTGAGAAAAAAGTTGCTCAAACATTTGGTCAGAGTAACCAAAAGCTATACCTTTGCACTCGCAAACAGGAAATAAGTCAAACACTTCTCCTGAGAACGCGGAGTGGAGCAGTTGGTAGCTCGCCAGGCTCATAACCTGGAGGTCATCCGTTCGAGTCGGGTCTCCGCAACACTTCAAGCGAAGAATCTTAGCAATAAGGTTCTTCGCTTTTTTTATTTTCCTACCCAAACCTTTCCTCTTCCCCCTTCTTCTTCCCGATAGGAACCTCCCCACACCCAGGTTTATCGGATACAGTTTTAGCTAATTGAGACCATGCGCTACCACGACATAACCCTGTTCCGTCGTGCTTAAGGGATTAGTTTATTTTATACCCACTGTAAACCAAAGTATGCTGAAAACGTGTACTTTTGCACCTTGTAATACTTAATCCCAAAGAAAAGACTCATTTATGCCAACATCGATAGACATTCGTCAATTAAACGCCCGCATTGAGGCTGAAACAGGTTTCATTACTGACCTCGTTGAAGGTATGAATCGTACCATTGTCGGTCAAAAGCATTTGGTAAACTCCCTGTTGATTGGTTTGCTTTCTGATGGTCATATTCTCTTAGAGGGTGTACCGGGCTTGGCCAAGACACTTGCCATCAAAACCTTAGCATCATTGATTGAAGCCCAATTCGGACGCTTACAGTTCACTCCCGACTTACTTCCTGCCGACGTCATCGGTACGCAGATTTATAGTCAAAAGGAAGAAGCCTTCCGCGTCAAGAAAGGTCCCATCTTCGCCAACTTCGTACTGGCAGACGAAATCAACCGTGCTCCGGCCAAGGTACAAAGTGCTTTGCTCGAAGCCATGCAGGAACACCAGGTAACAATCGGTGACGACACCTTCAAGTTGCCCGAACCCTTCCTTGTACTGGCTACACAAAACCCCATCGAACAGGAAGGTACTTACGAACTCCCGGAAGCACAAGTCGACCGTTTTATGCTCAAGGTTATCATTGACTACCCGACGTTGGAGGAAGAAAAGCGCATTGTGCGTGCACACATCAACGACAGCTTCCCCAAGCCGATGCCAGTCATTGACACCCAGCGAATCGTTCAGGCACGCCAGCTCGTCAAGGAGGTCTACATTGACGAACGCATCGAACAATACATTGCAGACATCGTCTTTGCCACTCGTTACCCCGAGCAATACAAGCTGCAGGACATGAAGGACTACATTTCCTTCGGTGGTTCTCCGCGTGCCAGCATCAACTTGGCTTTGGCATCTCGTGCTTGTGCCTTCATCAAGCGTCGCGGCTACGTAATTCCCGAAGATGTGCGTGAAGTGGCTCCCGACGTATTGCGTCACCGTATTGGACTCTCTTACGAAGCCGAGGCGGCAGACATCAAGGCCGACGACATTGTACGCGAAATCCTTAACCGCGTAGAAGTACCCTAACGGATATCGGATGAATGAACTTCAGAAGCGCTTTTTCAAGCCCGGTATCTTTTGCCGGTGTGGGATCTGACTTGTTTTTAGCCGAAGCATGACTCAACGAAACGTAGTTTCCTTTCCGTCCAGCCTTCAGCCTCTACCTCTTTTCCCCAGAGGTTTGTCAACCGACACCCTCACCCCATCACGAGCACTGGAAACACTCAAGGGGAGCTTCAAGCCTCCCCACCTTCTTTGTTTCTTCAGCCAACATTCCTCGCGAATCGTCTTTCTTCTGCTGAAGAAGCCTGTTTCCGTCCCTATGATGCGTTCCACAGCGCTTCACTTCATCCTTCTTTTTTCCTTTCCATTTTCTCAAGTACATTTTACCAAGCCCATCCGCCTTACCCTCCCGTTTCGAGGGCAGGACGGATGAGTTTGGCATACATTCTTATTAGGGCATTTCGAAACAGGCCCGTCTTTAGAGTCAACAGATGAGATATCTTTAACGGTGTAAGCTTGGAGAAGGTATCGCGTAAAAACAGATGAGAACCCACACAAGCTGTAGCAGTTCTCCTTTACTTGTTACGCTTACACTTTCCGCCTCATCGCCCCATCTGCTTTTCAATCTTCGACTCTTCAACGGATAGCCATCAAAGAATCGTCCTCCAAAACTCTCCGTGCAGTGGAAACCTCTGAACTTCTGAAACGTGTTCGCAGGCTTGAAATCAAGACTCGCGCACTCACCAACAATATCTTTGCCGGCGAATACCATTCGGCCTTCAAGGGACGCGGTATGTCGTTTGCGGAAGTGCGTGAATACCAGCCAGGCGACGATGTACGCGACATCGACTGGAATGTCACCGCCCGCATGAACAAGCCTTACATCAAGGTCTTCGAAGAAGAACGCGAGCTGACACTGATGCTCGTAGTAGACCTTTCTGCCAGCCAACGTTTTGGTACGGTAGACCGCACTCAACGCGAACTGGCTGCTGAAATCTGTGCCACACTGGCCTTTTCGGCCCTGCAGAATAATGACAAGATAGGTGTCATCTTCTTTACCGACCAGGTGGAGAAATTTATTCCGCCACAGAAGGGACGAAAGCACGTGCTCTACATCATTCGCGAACTGCTCAACTTCGAACCGAAGGGCAAACGCACCGATGTGACGGTGGCCATGGAATACTTGATGAAAGTCATTACCAAACGCTCCATTACCTTTGTCATCAGCGACTTTCTCGACACCCGTGACTTCTCTCGTCCGTTACTGGTGGCCGCTCGCAAACACGATCTCGTAGGCCTCCGTCTGTACGACAGTCGCATGGCCTCGCTCCCCGATGTAGGCTTGCTGAAGATTGTCGATGCAGAAACAGGACACGAACAATTCATCGACACGTCCAGCCGTGCCGTACGCCAACAGCAACAAGCCTGGTGGCGCACAGAGGAACAACGTCTCGACACACTGTTCCGCAAGAATGGTGTTGACTATGCTTCCATCGCAACGCATGCTGATTATGTGAAGCCGCTGATGAATCTCTTTGCTAGAAGATAAGGACTGAAGGAGTGCACAGCGATAAACAGGAAGAACGACATTGCCTCCATAAAGGTACCTGTATCTTCTTCTCGAAGCAATCGTTCTCCTTGCTGCGAGCCTTGCTCTCTTTGCCCTCCTACCTCGAAAAAAATCCATTATGATCAGAAACTTCTCTCACCCCTTCCGCATTCTTTCGCTGCTCCTGTTGCTAACCGCAGGAAATTCCCTCCGAGCACAGGTCCTTGTGGAAACTAAACTCGATACCGCTCATATTCTGATTGGCGAACAAGTACAATTGCGTGTCAAATGCAGTTCTCCGGCGGGTGCTCAGGTAACCTTTCCCTATTATCAATCCCAGGAACAGCTCATGCCCGGTGTGGAAGTCATCCGCAATGGAGCGATTGACACCGTGAAGACCAACAACGGCAAACGTTGGGAGCTTACCCGACGCTATACCATTACTTCCTTTGACTCTGCGCTCTATTCCATCCCGCCCATCGAACTGACTGTCAACGGAAAGAAATGTGCTTCACGCGGTAACGTGGGTCTGAAGGTAAGTTCCGTCGCAGTCGATACCGTCCATGTTGACCAATTCAGCGGTCCGCACGACGTGATTGACATGCCCTTTACCTTCTCTTGGCGATTGACAGGTTGGGCTCTGTTGGCCCTGTTGCTTGCCTCGGGAGCCATCCTGTTGGCCATCCGACTCTCTGACCCCAAACTCATCACGCGCCGCGTTGTCATCCATCCGCCTACGCCGCCTCATATCACGGCTATCGGACAAATTGAACAAATCAAACAGAGTCCGAAAGAGGATGCCAAGGCTTATTATATGGAACTGACCGAAACGCTGCGTACTTACATTGAGAAGCGTTTCGGATTTAGTGCCCGCGAGATGACGACTTCTGAAATCATCGACGAACTGTGTGCTGCCGAACAGACGGAGTCACTGGCGGAACTGAAGGAAGTACTCTCTCAGGCCGACTTGGTGAAGTTTGCCAAGTTTACACCCTCCCTCTCCGAGCAAGACCGCAGCCTCATCCAAGCCCTCGACTTCGTACAGACCACCAAGGTTGAACCTCAAGAGGCTCCCAAGCCCCGTGTGGAATATGTAACGCTCTCGGGCAACAAGCAGCGCGGCATTCGTACGGCGATGACAGTCGGTGCCCTGCTACTCGCAACAGCAGCACTTGCCACGACTGCGTATGTCATCTACGAAGTTTTCCTCTGCTTCGGGTAAAGTCAAGTGATGAGGTGGGCAGGTAAGCCTTCCTGGCCTCATCACTTCCCCTATTAACCCGCACAACCTACAACCTGTAACCTCAATTAAACTCCCCATGACCTTTGACAGTCCCGCCTATTTCCTGTTGCTTCTGCTCCTCATACCCTATATTCTATGGTATTTCTTATTGAAGCGCAGACATGAAGCGACCTTCACCGTAGCTTCGGCAGAAGTCTTTCGCCATACGCCCTCAACGTGGCGCACCCGGCTCATCCATCTCCCCTTCTTCCTCCATTGCCTCGTCTTTGTGCTGATTGTTATCGTGCTGGCCCGTCCACAAACCAGCCATTCCTGGCGTTCGGGCGAAACCGAAGGTATCGACATCATGATGACCATGGACATTTCGACCAGTATGATGACTCCCGACCTGCGTCCCAACCGCCTCAGCGTAGCCAAGGACGTGGCACTCGAGTTCATCAACGAACGCAAGGACGACAACATCGGTCTCACCCTCTTTGGTGGCGAAGCCTTCACCCAATGCCCGCTGACCACCGATCACGGCACCCTGCTCCGCACCTTTAAGGGAGTGAGTTGCCAACTACAGGAGGCCGGAGTCATCCAACCCGGTACTGCTATCGGTATGGGACTCGCCAGTGCAGTTGCCCACCTTGAACAAAGTCCGACCAAGAGCAAGGTCGTCATCCTGCTCACCGACGGTGCCAACAATACGGGCGACATCTCTCCCCTGATGGCCGCTGAGTTGGCCAAGAAATGCCACATCCGCGTCTACACCATCCTGTTGGGTTCAGAGGGCAAAGTCAATGTGCCCGTAGCCCAATTGCCCAACGGCGAAGTCTACTCCACACAGATGGATGCCACAGCCGACCCCACGACACTGCAACAAATTGCACAGGCGACAGGCGGCACCTTCTATCGCGCTACCTCACGCAACGACTTGAAAAAAGTATACCAGGACATTGACAAACTGGAAAAGACAAAGCTCAAGATCAGCCAACACAATCGTCACTACGAAGCTTACCAACCCTTTGCCATCGCCGCTCTACTGCTCTTGCTGTTCGAACTGTTGGCACGCACTACCTTCCTCAGACGCTTACCCTAAGTCGTGTTCCACAACGTGTGGAAGGTGCTGATAACGACTTCAGTGAAGGTACAAGCTACGTACCTTCTTTGCCCCTCTTAATTTTCTCGTTATGTTTCAATTTCTCCATCCCGAATATCTCTATGCTTTATTAGGCATCCCCGTTTTGGCACTCCTTTATCTGGCAGGTGTGCGCCTCACACGACGCAACCTCAAGCGGTTGGGCGACAAGCGGCTCATTCAGTCCTTGATGCCCGAACGTTCCACCCTGCGCCAACATGTCAAGTTCAGCATTTTGTTGCTCATCGCCGCCTTGATGGTCATCCTCATTGCCCGTCCCCAATACGGACTGAAGCAAAAGAGTGAAACTACCCAAGGCATCGAAGCAATTGTCATGATGGACGTGTCCAACTCCATGTTGGCACGCGACGTCTTGCCCACCCGTCTGGACCGTTCGAAGTTATTGGTCACCAATCTCGTCGAACGAATGAAGAACGACAAAATCGGACTCGGTGTTTTTGCCGGCGAAGCCTATCCGCAGCTCCCCATAACCTCTGATTACGCTTCTGCCAAACTGTTTATCGATGCGCTTTCAGCTGGAATGGTGACGCTACAGGGTACCAACATTGGTGCTGCCATCAATTTGGCAAGCCAAAGCTTTACGGACAATAAGAATGTAGGCAAGGCCATCATCCTCATCACCGATGGCGAAAATCATGAGCCGGGGGCTGAGGAAGCCGCACGCGAAGCAGCCAAGCAAGGCATTCAAGTCTTTGTGGTAGGTGTCGGCACCACCCAGGGAGCTGAAATCCCTACGCCCGAAGGAGTCTTGACCGACCGCAACGGACAGCCCGTCCGCACGGCACTTAACGAAAAGATGTGTCGGGAACTGGCTAAGGCTGGCAAGGGTATCTACCTCCACCTCGACCAGACCAACAGTGCGCAGGAAGAGTTGCAAGCCCAACTCTCCCAACTGAAACAGTCGAGCACCACAAGCTCCTACACTGCGCGCGACGAACAATTCCAGGCAGTAGCCTTGATCATCCTGTTGCTATTGATACTGGAAACCTGCATTTATGAAACGAAGAACCCCCTCTTCAAACGATTCAAACTTTTCTCGAAATGACACGCTCCCTTTTACTTTGCCTCTTCACGGCTGGCACGTTACTCTCTGTTACGGAGGGTCGGGCGCAAACGGAAGAATATAAACTCATCCATCAGGGTAATTCCTACTTTCGTGCCAAGAAGTACGACAAGGCTAACACCTATTACCTGCAAGCGTTGAAGAAGAACCCGCAAAACACGCGGGCTACCTTCAACCTCGCCGATACCTACCTGGCACAAGGCAATGCACACGATGCTGACAGCCTTTACCACCTCGTAACGCAAACTGAGAAGAACCGCACCATCCGTGCCATGGCTTACCACAACCAGGGATACATTGACCAAGTGCAGGCTCTCTCTAACCCCAAGGTGCAGCAACAATTGCTCCGCCGCGCGATTGAGCATTACAAGGATGCACTTCGCCTGACTCCTGCCGACAACGACACCCGCTACAACCTGGCACTCTGTCAAAAACAGCTCAAGGAGAGCCAACAGCAGCAACAGCAACAACAGCAGCAACCGGAGAAAGGAAAAGACAACCAGCCGCAGCCCCAGCAGTCGCAACAAAAGCAACCGCAACCCCAGCAACCCGCTGACCCGCAAACGGAACAGTTCCTCAACCTGGCCCGACAAGCGGAGCGACGCACACTGGAGAAACTCAAAGGCCAACAACCCCGTCAACGCAGTTTAGACAAGAACTGGTAATTCCCTATGAAACAACTAACCCTTATCCTCCTCCTTCTTTTCAGCTCATTCGATGCACTCTTGGCGCAAAGTTTCACGGCAAAGATTGAGCCTGTCAATGGCTACTACCGCCTGACTTTCACCGTCACGACGCAGGATGCCGAAGGTTTTACGCCGCCCGCACTCAACGACTTCGAGAAACTGAGTGGTCCGAGCGTTTCTACCTTCAGCAATTTCCAGATGATCAACGGTAAGACGTCACACAACGAAACCACAACCTATACTTACATACTTTCTGCCAAAAAAGCAGGACGCATCGTGATTGGTTCTGCCAGCATCCGGGCAAAAGGTAAAGTGCTCCGTTCGCGTCCCATCGCACTCCAAGCACAAGCAGGCCCTTCGGGCGGCAACAGTGCTTCATCTTCCTCGAACGCATCGCGTCAATCGGCTGACGAACAATTGCAACGTGCCGGAAGCGCAGTCACCCAACGCGACCTCTTCATTGACCTCACGCCAAGCCGCACCCGCATCCGCGAACAGGAAGCTGTCTTGCTGACCTATCGCATTCACTCTCGCCTGGGCGTCGGACTCTCCAATACCCAACTGACCACCAAGCCCGATTTCAAGGACTTGCTTTCACAGGAAATCCCCTTACCAGGCAACCAGATTCAGACCACCCTCGAAACACGGGCAGGAGGCACCTATCGCACAGGTACCATCTTGCAATACGTGGTCTTCCCTCAAAAGAGTGGCAAGATTACCATCCCCAGCATCGTCTTCGACTGTACGGTTATTCAGCAAGACCCGACGATGGACCTCGCCGACCTCTTCTTTAATGGCGGAGGAAACATCGGTGTACAGGTGCGTCGCAAGGTGCCCGAAATGACTTTAGACGTCGAAGCCCTTCCCACGCCGAAGCCGGCTAACTTCTCGGGAGCTGTCGGAAACTTCAAGATTCAGGCTAAGGTGATGAATCCTCAAGTGAAGTCTAACGACGTGTCTACACTCCGTGTGACCTTGAACGGACTGGGTAACATGAAGCTCATCACACCGCCTCAAGTAAAGTTCCCGAACGATTTCGAAACGTACGACGCCAAGACAAACGAAAATACCCAGCTGACCGCCAACGGACTCTCCGGTCAATTGACTTTCGACTACACATTTGTGCCACGTAACAAGGGCGACTACACGTTAGAGCCCATCGAGTTTGTCTACTTCGACACTGAAAGCGGCACTTACCAAACTATCCGCACCGCCCCCATCTCCTTAAAGGTGGCGCAAGGTGAGCGTTCGAATGCTGACGTAGAGAAGCAATTGGCGTTGCTCCACAGCGACATTCGCGACATTCAGCCTGCCAATGCCATCACCAGCACCCCCCGCTTCCTGCAATGGGGCACTGCGGGATTCCGCATCATTCAGCTTGTCCTGGTGCTCCTGCTTGCCACGGCCTTCTACCTGCTCCGTCGCTATCGCCAGGCACAAGGCGACGTTTTGACCCGCCGCCGCACGGGTGCCGGCAAACAAGCTGCCAAACGCCTTCGTGAAGCAGAGGCATTACTCCAATCGCCCCGTCCGGCAGACTTCTACAACGCCGTGTCGAAAGCCTTTACGGGCTATCTGAGTGACACGTTCAACCTCGGACAGGCAGACTTCAGCCGTGAACGCATCGAGTCCTTGCTCCGCGAACACCACGCCGAGACTGCAACCATCGAGGCATTGCTCGCCCTCATGGACGAATGCGAATTTGCCCAATATGCTCCGGGAGCTGACACGAAGCGACAGGAGATTTACAACCAGGCACTCCAGGTGATGGAACGTCTGGGTGACGTGAAACTTTAAAAGCGGAAGGGGAGGCGGCCTGCTCTTCCTGGAAGAGGAGACTTCCTCCTGCGACAAACTGGTTGCAAACGGCGTCACAGCCTTTGCCACTGGCCACAGTCCCACTTGCCTTCCTGCAAACAGAGGCTCTCGCTTCCCCTTTCACTCTTCCCTTTTAACTCATAGATTATGACCATGCAACGAATATTCTTCTTCATTTCGGCCTTGCTGTTGGCTTGCCAGCTGCAGGCAGCTACTCCCAGCCTGGAAGATGCTGACAGTGCCTACCGTCAGGAGAACTACGCGCTGGCAGCTCAACGCTACCATGCCGTACTCCAACAGGAGGAAGCTCGCGACACGGCCTCCTTCAACACGACCCAGGCAGCCTGTCATTACAACCTGGGCAACTGTTATTACCGCATGAAGGACTTGGCACACGCCGTACTCCACTACCGCCGTGCACTGCGTTTGCAGCCCGATCACAAAGAGGCGGCTTTCAACCTGGAACTGACTCAGACGAAACTGGCAGACCAGTTTGACGAACCTTCAGAGATGTTCTTCATCAGTTGGACGAAAGAACTCGTACAGAGCGAAAGCAGTACGACCTGGGGGTGGTGGGGCATTGGCTTGTTTGTCCTCGCTTTTCTGTTGGGCATGGCCTACTGGCTGGGACAGCGAGTGTGGTTACGCAAGGTGAGTTTCTTCGGGGCTCTGGCAACCCTGCTCTTCTCCTTCTGCTGCGAACTCTTTGCCTTCCTACAGCAACAACGCTTCGAAAACGAACGCCATGCGGTCGTGATGAAAACGGCTGATACCTTCAGCACTCCCTCGACCTCGGGCAAGAAGGTGCAAACCCTGCACGAAGGTACCACGCTACGCCTCATCGATACGTACAAGAACGGATGGGTACAGGCCGAACTACCCAGTGGAACAGTGATCTGGATGAAAGCCACAGCACTCGAAAAGGTGTAAACCCCGTAAAGGGCATTTTCAAAGGCCAGTTTGAGCATTACGAAGTTTACAGGGAGCTTTCTGCCCTGCAAACAGCCTCTGCAAACACGCTCGTTTGGCACGCTTCACCCCCTCGCTACAAGCAACGGCCTCCATTCTTTCTCCCTCAACTCCCCTCCCCCTCAGCCTATGTTACTCCAACTTGACCAACAGCTCACCCTTTGGCTCAACGGCAGTCAGTCGCTCTACTTAGACCAGTTGGCATGGACAGCCACCCAAACAGCAACCTGGATACCGCTGTCGATACTCCTGTTCTACCTCATCATCCGCAACAACGACTTGCCTGGCATCGGCGGTACACTCTTGGCTCTCGGGCTGTGTATCCTGCTGGCCGACCAAATGGCTTCGACGGTGTTCAAGCCCTGGGTCGGACGCTTCCGTCCGACCAACGATCCGAACCTAATGTATGCCGTCGACGTCGTCAACGGCTACCGCGGCGGAAAGTTTGGCTTCTTCTCGAGCCATGCGGCCAACACCATGGCAATTGCCACCTTTCTCTCCCTACTCGTACGCCAAAAGTCGCTCTCCCTTTGGCTCTACTCCTGGGCTTTGCTCAACTGCTGGACGCGCGTTTACCTCGGTGTACACTACATCGGCGATCTGCTCACGGGCACCCTTTGGGGCCTCTTCGTGGGTTGGGTAGTCTTCAAGCTTTGGCTACGCTACTGCCCGGGTGTCAGCCTACGCCGCGAGCGCAATGCCCTCCGCATGCAGTTTACCGCCGGTGGTTACAGCCTCGGGAGTGTCCACCTGCTGATAGCCGGCATCGCCCTCAGCTACCTCTTTATCGCCCTGCGCAGTTTGTTCGTATAGCGGTGGCTCCTTGACAGTCCCGTCGCTCCGACACACGGTGCCTGCTCAATGTTTCGACTCGTCCTTCCCGGACTTTTCTATTTCACACACCACGGGAACGCGCTGAACCTCCTTCGTTCAGCGCGTTCCCGTTTGTTTTATCCCTCTTCTTTGAGCAACGGAGTTAGCTCACTCCAAGTCAGCTGCCTGCTCTGTCGGTGCAACCGATTTACGTCCCGACATCCTTCCTCACCCGGCTCCCGTCCCAATAAAACGTCCGATTCGTTTTCCCCTTCTCCTTCCAAACATTAACTTTGCAATCCATTCGAAAGAACGAACTCCCTCTAGTCGACCGACTTCACGGAGTCGTTCTACCAAGTGCGGCTCTGCGCCCGTCTCCCGATTGCCCCGTAAACGGCTCATCCAGGCCCCACGGAACCGCGCTTGCTCACCCCTTATACTCTCATCACAATGTTCAAAAGAAAAGTCAGAAACTGGCACGTCCCCAAAGGACAGGAACCTACTGAATTTGACAAGCGCATCCTGAGCTTTCAGAATCGGGGGGAACTCGTCCCGACAAGGGAACTGATCAAGACGCCAGAACAGATAGAAGGCATCCGGCGATCAGGCGAAATCAATACGGGCGTATTAGACCTTATCGAACGCGAGATACACGCGGGCATGAGTACGGAGGATATAGACAAACTTGTCTATGACTACACGACTGCTCACGGAGCCATTCCCGCACCGCTCAACTACGAAGGATTCCCCAAGAGTGTTTGCACGAGCATCAACGAAGTGGTCTGTCACGGCATTCCCTCTGAATTTGAGATTTTAGAGGAAGGCGATATCATCAATGTCGATGTCAGTACCATTCTCAATGGGTATTACAGCGATGCTTCGCGTATGTTTATCATCGGCAAGACCTCTCCCGAGAAGGAAAAACTGGTGCGCGTCACAAAGGAGTGTCTGCAAATCGGGGCAGAAGCAGCCAAACCTTGGGGTTTTGTGGGCGACATCGGCAAAGCAATTGAGAAACATGCCCGCAAAAACGGATTTAGCGTCGTGAGAGACCTCTGCGGCCACGGAGTCGGACTGGAATTTCACGAAGAGCCCGAAGTCAATCACTACCACACACGCCAACACGGCATGTTACTCGTTCCCGGCATGGTCTTTACGATTGAACCCATGATCAACATGGGTACCCACGAAGTCTTTATTGACGAAGAAGACGGTTGGACGGTCGTAACAGAAGACGAATTACCCTCTGCACAGTGGGAACACACCTTCGTCATGACCGAAAACGGTCTGGAAATTCTGACACACTAACACTTTTTTCCGACACGATTACAATGACTACCATACTTGCCATCGAATCAAGTTGCGACGATACCTCTGCAGCCGTCATGCGCGACGGTTATTTGCTTAGTAATGTCACGGCCGGGCAGGCTGTACACGAAGCTTACGGAGGAGTCGTTCCCGAACTGGCCTCACGCGCCCATCAACAAAACATTGTGCCCGTCGTAGACCAGGCACTCAAGCAAGCGGGTGTGACCAAGGAGGAACTTTCGGCCGTAGCGGTCACGCTCGGTCCGGGTCTGATGGGCTCATTGCTGGTCGGTGTTTCCTTCGCCAAGGGATTGGCCACCTCGTTGGGCATCCCACTCATCGAAGCCAACCACCTGCAAGGCCACATCCTCGCCCATTTCATCCAAACTCACGACGATCAACACGCCGTCCCACCCTACCCCTTCCTCTGCCTGCTGGTTAGTGGAGGCAATTCACAGATTGTTAAGGTCAATGCCTACAATCAGTTAGAGATTCTCGGACAAACGATTGACGACGCTGCGGGCGAAGCTATGGACAAATGTTCAAAGGTCATGGGTTTTGGCTACCCCGGTGGCCCCATCATCGACCGTTTGGCACGCCAGGGCAATCCCGAAGCCTATACCTTCAGTAAACCGCAGATTGCGGGGCTGGATTACAGCTTCTCCGGACTCAAGACTTCGTTTCTTTATTTCTTGAGAGACCAGCTGAAGGAGGATCCCGACTTTGTCGAACACCACAAGGAGGACCTCGCCGCTTCGCTCGAAAAGACCATCGTCGACATTCTCATGAAAAAGCTCGACAAGGCGGTTAAGGAAACGGGCATCAAGCACGTTGCACTCTCGGGCGGCGTTTCGGCCAACACGGGACTGCGCAATGCTTTCCAGGAAAGGGCTGAAAAGAAGGGATGGCATACGTACATTCCGCGCTTCTCCTATACGACGGACAACGCGGCTATGATTGCCATCACGGGTTACTTCAAATATTTAGACAACGATTTCTGTCCCATTGACAAACCGGCCTACTCGCGCACTACGCTGTAGTGTACGGCGAGCGCACATCGCTGAAATGTCTATAAGGGTAGGAATGGGCGTGATCGGTAGATAAAGCGTTTACGGACAAGTGAAGAGAGGACGCGACGGCATCCTACCTTTTTGCAAACATACTCCCTCATTCACTCCGTAACAGATGAGCTTTTTCTCTTGTCAAGTTCCCCTCCTCCCTTTTCAAGGGACCAAGTTACAAGATGCTGTCTGAAACTTGGACACTTCGACCCTCTCATCGATAGAAACCTCACATAAAAGACTCTCATAAACCCCAACATCATGGATTTAGATCTCAAACTCGTTAGTAAAGAAATCAACGAAATCCTGTGGCGCGAAGGCAAAACCCTCTCGACAGCTGAAAGCTGCACCGCAGGACGCATCGCCAGTGTCATAACGGCTGTACCCGGTAGCTCTAACTACTACAAAGGTGGCCTCGTATGCTATGCAGACGAGGTAAAGGAAAACCTCCTCGGCGTAGATGCCCAGGTCATCGAAGAGCAAACTCCCGTTTGCGAAGAAGTAGTTCGTCAGATGGTAGCAGGCGCAAACAAACTTTTCAACACGGACTATGCCGTAGCCATCAGCGGTTATGCAGGCCCCGGTGGTCCGGACGGCGGCAAGGCAGGTGTCATTGTCGGCACCATTTGGATTGCCGTAGGCGATGCCAACCGCACCGTAACGCTCATGATTGAAGAGGACAATGGTCGCGACAAGAACCTCGCTTCTGCCACTTCAGCTGCTATGCACATGTTGCTCGACTTCCTCAAGGAAGAGGAAGGTGAAGTAGAAACGAAAGAGGCATAAACTCCCGTCTCACGACATTCTACCTTGCGTCCCCACTTTGTCTGCCCACTCCGCAGACAAAGTGGGGACTTTGTTTTTGTCCCCTTCCGCTCCGTTCTATAGTCTGTAAAACTCAGATTTCAGACAGCCCGCGTGGATTTCCTCCTTCCTTTTTCCAACAAACGAAGGCTTCATCGTGCGTGCATCCCTCTTTTTAGCAAAAAGCAGGGTCTAACCGCCCTAGTGAAATCCTCTTTTTCACAAAAAGCAGGGTCTAACCGCTCTGGTGAAATCCTCTTTTTCGCGAAAAGCAAGGTCGAACCACCCTGGTGAAACAATCTTTTTCGCAAAAAGCAAGGTCGAACCACCCTGGTGAAATCCTCTTTTTCGCAAAAAGCATGGTCGAACCACCCTGGTGAAACAATCTTTTTCGCGAAAAGCAAGGTCGAACCACCCTGGTGAAACCCTCTTTTTCACGAAAAGCAAGGTCGAACCACCCTGATGAAACAATCTTTTTCACGAAAAGCAAGGTCGAACCACCCTGATGATCCCCTCTTTTCGCGAAAAGCAAGGTCGAACAAGCCTGATGTTCGTTCATTTTCTCCCAAAAGATAGTTCCACCAGGGTGATTTCGCCTCGCTTGTGGTGTAAAAGATTGATGCCTCTCCCTGTTCTACCATTAAATATCCAAAAAGGAAGAGAGCACCAGGACAGAACGCAAGACGATAGGGATATCAGATGCTATACGCCACCTAACAGAACCTGATGAGTTAAAAGCTAATCCATCATGCCGTAACATACAGCAAGAACTCTTAAAGCCACAACATATTAGACTGAAATAAGAAGAAACATCATTTAAGGATCAGACTGGTCTGACAATTTGCAACACAGGAATCTTTTACTAACTTTGCCCTCGCAAATTAGAAAGGCTCAGCTTTTCTAACGGTGAGATTACACTACCTTGGCAATTCCGCATACACCCGATTTGTGTTGTTGAAAGTAGTGGGACGGCTCTTCTCTCCTTAACTTACATATTCTACGTCCCGTCTGTAGTACATTTAACCAATTAAAACCAGCCCTCTTTGATGGGGTTGGGTTATGATTTGTACAAAATGGACTCCAGACATTTCGTATCGACTATTAGCAATTATCATAGGTTGTTTCAGCCCCACAGGGTTGAGACAACCTTTTTGTGTTCGCCCCCTCAAAGCACGAAGATTCACTTCTTTCTAAAAAAACGCATTCCCCTCAACTCTATGTTTTGTACGACACCAACGGATCAACGTCCATAACACAAGTCTAAGGGCAGACCCAAGACGAGCCTCGCAGATTTATATAGCATACACCCCTGGTCTGCTCCCCTAGACCCTTGTGTACGTTCGTTCAAAACACCATTAGCCTTGATGTTCCGATGCAGTTATACTGCAAACGGACATCAAGGTCTTTTTTATTTATCCCATTTCAGGCAGCGCAACAATCACACAGAACCCGCACCTTCATCTAACACTACGGGCTTGCACTTTAAATCTCGTTCGTGCACCCCATTAGCTACTTCTGTATTCAATCACCTAACCCGCTAAAGGGAATTTATTTTCAAAAATAAATTGACACTGTCCCACGATTTGAGTTAATCCCCCTTTACCTTTGCACCGATTTCAAAAATTCACAGGAGCTGACACATCAGCTCGTAGCTTCAAGCTACATCTTAAGCAACTATAAACCCATTATTATTCACACAGTATGAAAAAGCACACCCTGCATCCCAACCCAAGGGAACACCCTGCCATGATGGTCAAGGCAACTCAAAGTCTCCGTTCTGCTTATTCCTCGGAAACTCTCGCCCCAACGAGTCCAACCGATTAAAAACAGACCAGACACACTGAAAAAGCTGACAGATGGAGAATTAAAGAGCATACACTTGCAATCACACCATTTCACCCGAAAAGGACATGCTCGTTGCCGTCATGCCCGACGTGGTGGGAGGTGTTCCCATTTATATGGTCATGTATGTTCCCAACGAGGAAACCAAGGGCTGCATAGATTACACGAAAATCATCCAACCCTATACTAAGTCTGCCCGACAGACGAAGCAATCTACGGATACCTTCAAACTTTTCACCGCAAAAATGAAGGCTGCACAGTAATGAATAATCACGTCCCCCGACTCACACACAAATGCGAGTCGGGAGACTACCGCAACGCAAATAGATAAGAATACTTCCATTTAAAAAGACGCTTACTCCTTATGAAAACACTTTCAGTCAGACAACCTTACGCTTCACTCCTCTGCGCAGGCATCAAGGATATTGAAAACCGCTCTTGGAAACCCGCGAAATTACCCTGTCGCATCTTAATTCATGCCTCTTCGGCCCAAATGCCCAAGTCATGGAGCAAGAAGACGCGTCCTTGGATAGTCAGTCAATTTGCTGCTTGGGCCGATATGGGTTGGATTCCCTCCATCGACGAAATGCCTACTTCAGCCATTATAGGCTATGTTGACGTGGTCGGTGTAACCACCGAGAGCGATTCCGTTTGGGCAGACGAAGAAACAAGTCATCCGCCACTCCATATCTACATAAACAACTCAAAAAACAACCAACTACCTATTCTGAACTACACATAATTAAAATAAACCTACCCCCTAACACGTCAGCCAGGAACTTCATAACTTACCATGAAAACAGATGATAGAACGAAAAACGATTCAATTTTCATCAAAGAATCTCCCTCTCTACTTCTATCCAATCATCGTTTCAATAAAGAATAAAGCGTTGCTCAAGCTAAAAAAAGCAGTTCCATATTTGTTGTTTTCCAAAAGATTTGTACTTTTGCACCCCGTAAGTGGATTGCCATCCGTTGTGGGTTAATATTAAGATCCCACCCCAAGATTACGCAACAACAATTTCTGAAACCCCGCAAACGAGAGAAGCGCAATTCCCCGCACCTATTTCATATTACATCAAAGAAACAAAGCGAAAGCAATGTCTAAGATTTGTCAGATTACAGGAAAGAAGGCCATGATTGGCAACAACGTTTCGCACTCGAAGCGTCGCACGAAGCGCTCGTTTGACGTAAACTTGTTCACTAAGAAATTCTACTATGTTGAACAGGACTGCTGGATCAGCCTCCGCATTAGCGCTGCTGGTTTGCGCCTCATCAACAAGGTTGGTTTGGACGCTGCGTTGAGCAACGCCGTAGCCAAAGGATATTGCGATTGGAAAAATATTAAAGTAATCGGATAAAAGTAGAATAAAATGGCTGGAAAGAAAGCTAAAGGCAACCGCGTTCAGGTTATCCTCGAATGCACTGAAATGAAAGAAAGTGGTCTTCCCGGAACTTCTCGTTATATCACGACGAAGAACCGCAAAAATACTCCTGAACGTTTGGAATTGAAGAAGTACAATCCCATCCTCAGAAGAATGACTATCCACAAAGAAATCAAATAATCCATATTAGAACATGGCAAAGAAAACAGTCGCTACGCTCCAGGAAGGTAAGACCGATGGACGTTCCTACACCAAGGTGATCAAGATGGTAAAGAGCCCCAAGACTGGTGCTTACATCTTCGATGAGCAAATGGTTCCCAACGAAGCTGTTAAGGACTTCTTCAAGAACTAATCTGCTTAGCATCACTTTTTCATAAGCATAATCCCAACAATCTTCATCAGAGATCTTGGATTATCATACATAGCCGCTACTCTTAAAAGGGTAGTGGCTTTTTTGATACTTCGAACTCACAACACTCTTCGCTTTTTCAGCAATTCACGCGGTTATCTCACTCCTTTTAAGTAAGTTTGCAACATATTGAAAAGAAGTGCATAGCTACGATTTAGCTGTCCTAAGGACCTGCTAAAAGTAGGAGTGCCGCCATCATTAATCATCACTCGACAATGGGCCTATTTAGTAGTATCTTCTCGAAGAAGGAAAAAAAAGAAGTTCTTGACGCTGGATTGGAAAAGACCAAGACCAGTTTCTTTAGTAAACTGACACGCGCCGTAGCTGGTAAAAGCAAGGTGGACGACGAGGTGCTCGACAATCTGGAAGAAATTCTCATCACCTCAGACGTAGGTGCAGATACAACGGTAGACATCATCCACCGCATTGAGGAGCGCGTGGCACGTGACAAATACATCAATACTGCCGAACTTCACCGCATCCTCAAAGAGGAAATTGCGGAGTTGCTGACAAAAAGTGGCAACGACGATACGGAGGGGTTTGTCATCCCGACGAACAAGAAGCCTTACGTGATTATGGTGGTGGGCGTAAATGGTGTGGGTAAGACTACAACCATCGGTAAGTTGGCTTACCAATTTAAGAAAGCCGGACTCAATGTGGTATTGGGCGCGGCTGATACGTTCCGCGCGGCCGCTGTAGAACAGCTGGTCATCTGGGGCGAACGCGTTGGAGTACCTGTTGTCAAACAACAAATGGGTAGTGATCCGGCCAGCGTAGCCTATGACACGATTAGTTCGGCCAAAGCCAATGGAGCTGACGTGGTAATCATTGACACGGCAGGTCGTCTGCACAACAAAATCGGCTTGATGAATGAGCTGACGAAGATTAAGAAGGTGATGCAGAAAGTGGTTGACACGGCTCCGGACGAAGTGCTCTTGGTACTTGATGGAAGTACAGGGCAAAATGCTTACGAGCAGGCAAAACAATTTATCAAAGCTACTGAAGTTACGTCACTGGCTATTACGAAATTGGACGGTACTGCAAAGGGAGGTGTCGTCATTGGCATTTCTCACCAGCTGAATGTGCCAGTGAAATACATTGGATTGGGCGAAAAGATGACCGACCTCCAACCCTTCAACCGACGCGAATTCGTAGAGTCACTCTTTGAAGGTAAAGAGCTTTAATACGCCTCCCCCTACTCTATCTTATTTATTTACTATCTTCTGTCATTCAATAAGAATTATGCGTACAGTCGATTTCATCACCATGGGTTGCTCAAAGAATCTAGTCGATTCGGAGCAATTACTCAGCCAGTTTCAAGAACACGGATTCGAAGTATTCCATAATCCAGACGAAATACACGGCGACATTGCGGTCGTTAATACCTGTGGCTTCATTGGCGACGCCAAGGAAGAGAGTATCAACATGATCTTAGAACTCTGCGACCTGAAGGCTTCAAAGATGCTGAACGAAGTTTATGTGATGGGCTGCCTCTCCGAACGCTATCTGATGGAGTTGCGCGAGGAAATCCCAGACGTTGACAAGTTCTACGGCAAGTTTAACTGGAAGGAACTGCTGAAAGATCTCAGCAGCGAATACAATGAAGCTACTCGCAATGAACGCCTGTTGACTACCCCCGCTCATTATGCTTACTTAAAGGTATCGGAAGGTTGTGACCGCTCATGTGCCTACTGTGCCATTCCGCTCATTACGGGTAAACATAAGAGTCGCCCGATGGAGGAAATCCTCGAGGAAGTGCGCCACCTGGTGACACAGGGTGTCAAGGAGTTCCAAGTCATTGCTCAAGATCTTACTTACTATGGGGTTGACCTCTACCAAAAACAATGTCTGCCTGAACTCATTGAACGAATGGCGGAGATACCGGGCGTCGAGTGGATTCGACTGCACTATGCGTATCCGGCACACTTCCCTCTTGACCTGTTGCGTGTCATGCGTGAACATGACAATGTCTGCAACTACTTGGACATTGCTCTGCAACACATCAGTAACCCGATGTTGGAACGCATGCAACGACACATTACCACGAACGAAACGATTGACTTGATCGAAACGATGCGCCGCGAAGTGCCGGGCATCGCTATTCGTACGACGATGATGGTGGGTTTCCCGGGTGAAACGGAGGAAGACTTCAACGAACTGATGCAATTTGTCGAAGCCATACGGTTTGAGCGCATGGGTGCCTTTGCTTACAGTGAAGAAGAAGGTACGTATGCGGCTTTACACTACGAAGACAATGTGCCTGAAGAGGTAAAGCAAGACAGACTGGACCAGCTGATGGCTTTACAGGAGCAAATCGCTGCTGAAGTCTCTGCTGAACAAATTGACAAGGTCATGCGCGTCATCATTGACCGCGAGGAAGGAGATTACTACATCGGACGTACCGAAATGGACTCTCCGGAAGTGGACTGCGAAGTACTGATTCAACGGAATTACCGACGTCCCCTGCATATCGGTGAATTCTATGACGTGCGTATCGTAGACTGCGAAGAGTTTGACCTTTACGGCGAAGTGTTATAAGGTGGTGCGCTGATGCGTAAGGTCTTGACTCCCGCTGTATTTCTATTTATTGGACGCCCCATTATAAAGAATGGGGTCTGCTTGTTTTCATAACTTGATTCCTATTTATGAACAACAAAGACTTTATCAACGCATTAGCCTCACGTGCTGATTTATCAGCCAAAGCGACGCAACAACTGACCAACGCTTTGATTGCTGGACTAGCAGATAAGCTGAATGATGAAACGTCATTGACGGTTCAAGGCTTTGGTGCGTTTGAAGTAAAGAAAAAGCTGGAACGCATCGCGGTGAATCCAGCTACCCAACAAAGAAAACTCGTCCCCCCACGTTTGGTACTGGCTTTCAAACCCAGTAATGTGCTCAAAGATAAACTGAAATAAGATTCTCGGATGAAGAAGAAATTACTCCTACAAGATATTTCTGACTACATAGCGCAACAAGAAGGTATCAGCAAGAAAGATGCTGATACCTTTGTTCGTGCTTTCTTCGAAGTAATCGAGCAAGGACTTCTCGAAGAGAATTTTGTCAAGATTAAAGGCCTCGGTACATTTAAGTTGGTGACGGTCAGCGAACGCGAAAGTGTCAATATCAATACGGGCGAACGATTCCAAATCAGTAGCCACACGAAGGTGACCTTTACACCTGACAGTAGCATGAAGGAATTGGTCAACCGACCCTTTGCTCACTTTGAAACGGTAGACCTTTCTGACGAAACCAGTACAACGGAACTGGATCAGATAGATCAGGCTATATTGGAAAGTTTGGAAGCGGAGGATGCCGAAGGAGACACGGAAGAAGACATGGAGGACCTTTCTGAGGAAACACCCACGACCGACGAGGCTACTGATGAGGAAGAAACATTGGAAGCTACGGAAGAGGATGTACCTTCATGCGTTGCTGAAGTGGATGAAGAAACAGCCGTCACTGTTTCTGAACCCGTGACGGCTATACAGCATACGACGGAAAGCGAAGATGATTCAGCTGATTCGCCTGGAAACGAGACTCCCTCGGTTACTATCGAAGTGCCGATTAGCCAAGAAGAAGAGGATGTGCCCAGTTCAGAGGAGCTGAAAGAAAAGGCTTCGACTGAAGGAAATGCTTCTTCGACCGAAAACCCTACGAATCAACAGCTCCCGTCGTCTTCTGAAACCCAAGTGGAAACGTCTAAAGCCTCTCCCACTTCACCGAAAGAAGAAAATGAATTGGCTGACGACCCTGCGAATGGACAAAAGGAAGAAGACTTGGTGGTTACCAATCCGAAAACCATTCACTCATGTACAGACGCTGAAACCATGCGTACGTTGGACCAGGGCAATCCGACACTGAGCTACACTTACCGCGAAACGCCGGCTCACCGCAAGCACAACATTTGGAAGACCATTGCCTTGGTATGCCTGGTTGGCTTACTGATGGGACTCTCCTACTTCGCAGGATACTTTAAAGTGTTGTGTCCCTGCTCTTACCCCATCTTGGAAAACTGGTTGACTCCGTTTTTGACGGAACAACCAGCTCCTTCTACTCCTGCTCCAACTCCTTTATGTCCGCAAAATCCGGTCAAAAAGGAAGCGACCTCTACATCACAAACGGGAACGCCCTCTCCTTCACCCTCTGCGGTTGATCAACCTGCAGAGAAAACGGAAGCTAAGGAAACTACTTCTCCCCAAGCGGAACAGCCTGTCAGTCAAACTCCGCAAGAGCCGGAAAAGAAAGTTGAAACAACGGCTTCTGCACCCACTGCTCCCCCCAAAGCACCTGATACCTCCAAGAAACAAGAAAAAGAGAAGCCGCGTACCCATGTGGTACGAAAAGGAGATAACCTCTCAAAAATCGCTCGCCGCTACTACGGCTCGGATAAATATGTGCGAGCCATCATGAAGCGCAACAAACTGAGCGACGCGGACAACATCGAACTGGGGACAACGCTCTACCTGCCTTGACCTCTGCTTGAAAACGCACGCCCATACGGACGACAAGGAGAGAATGTCCGTACGTACATGAAAAATAAGGGGCAAAACTTGCTTGAATTGGGTTTTGTCGGTTCACATGCCTCGAACTTTACGAACGAAAAACTTGCCCACCCAAAGAAGTGGCAGACTTTCCCCATAAACAAAGGGATTTTTCGAGCATGGGAGGCTCTTGAAATAAAAAAGAAGCGTTAACTTTGCAGCATGATTGAACTCTCCAGACATATTGAAAACTTGATGTTGAAACATGATTGTGTAATTGTCCCTGGTCTCGGTGGCTTTGTTACACAATATGTGTCTGCTCAACGGGTAGGAAGTGAGAACTTGTTCTTGCCTCCTCACCGCACTGTAGGGTTTAATCAGCAACTCACGCTTAACGATGGGTTGCTCGTACAGTCGTACATGCAAGCTTACGACACGAGCTATCCCGAAACGCTGAAACTGATTGATAACGCCGTACGTCAACTCAAAGAAGAGTTGCAGCGTGAAGGTTCTTATGAACTTTCGGGTATCGGTGTGTTGACTTTGGGCGTAAACGGAAACTACAAGTTTACGCCGTGCGAATCAGGAGTTCTCTCTCCTGACCTTTATGGTTTGGACTCATTGTCACTTCCTGAACTTACTGCTACTGAGGAAAAGGAGGTGCCCAATGTGATTCGCGCTTGCAAAAAGAAAATCAACTTACAGCGTACGGAAAAGGAGTACACCATCAGCATCAACCGCGAACTGGTCAATTATGTGGCTGCCTCTGTAGTCGCTATTCTTTTCTATTTCTTGTGGGCTTCTCCTGTTAACCATTCAGCCGCTTCTGACCAAATGGCGGCTTCAGTGGTCTATGAGAATTTATTCTTCCCCAATAAGCAAACGGCTGACCCCTTGCCGAAGGTCACAACTCCTACGGTAGAACTCAAGAAGGTGGAACAAAATGTACCTATTTTAGACTTGAGCAAGAATAAGGAAACGAAAAGTCCGGAAGTTGCGCCGGTTGCGCCAACTCCTATTGTACAAAAGGATACAGCAAAGGAAGGTAATTTCACCTTGGTCGTTGCCAGTGCGATTCCAAGCGATAATGCGGAGGCCTTTGTTCAGAAACTAAAGGCCAATGGTTTTCCGGATGCGGAAAGCTATACGCGTAAAAAGATGGTGCGCGTAATTTATGGACATTACGCTACTCAAGAAGAAGCACAAGACAGTCTGCAAAGACTTAGAGACAATGAAATCTTTGAAGACGCGTGGGTCTTAAAGACTAAGTAGGAATCTGGTTTGTCTGAATGATTAAGGATATACCTGATTCCTATTTTTTTGTTCTTTAAAAAAACTCTCACCAGATTATTAAGAATAGGAGCGAGCTGAGACAGCTTCTCTCCATAATAATATATCAACTACATGAAACGCATACGTTGCCCTAAATGTGACGAAGCTATACTCTTCGACGAAACTCGTTACGAACCGGGACGTGTACTCGTATTTGAATGTCCCGAGTGCCACAAGCAATTTAAAATCAGAATGCCGCAACCGGTAAGCGCTACTTCTACGGAAGAGGATGAGGAAGAAGAAGCAGTGGTTTACGGCAGATTGGTGGTGATTGAAAACGCCTTCCACTTCAAACAAATCATTCCACTCTATGCTGGTGAAAACGTGGTAGGACGTTCGGTTAAGGGCACACAGGCTAATGCGGCGATCAAGACCGTTGACCCGAGTGTTGACACCACCCATTGCATCATTACGGTTCGTCCTCAAGCCAATGGTTCGGCTAAGTTTATTCTGCGTGATGCGCCCTCGAACACGGGTACCTTCTTGCACAACACGATTTTGGAGAATAAAGATCGGGTCAACTTGTCTGACGGCGATATTATTACCATCGGTGCCACTACTCTAATCTTCCGCTTGGGAAGTGAAGAGGAGGAAGAGGATTAAAATGCTCTACTTTGGAAGGAAGCATACAATGATTGTTGACGAAAACTTCTATTCGCATGAAACTGCTTAAAGGATGGGCTCTGTTAGTGGGACTCCTGGCGCTTGCTCAGCCACTCCATGCGCACGAACGCTCACTTTCTACGACAACAGTCGATAGCCTAAAGCTCCAGCAACCTTTTAAAGGACACTTTTACTGTCCTGAAACGAAAGTACACCTTTACCTCGACTTGTACGAGGAAAGTATTGAAGTACCGGGATTTAGTTTCTTGGGAAAAATGCAAGGGTACATGGAAGGTGGCATTTACGGCACCTGGATGCTGATTAAACACGAAATACAGGCCGACCAGCGCAAAGTCTTGCTTCGTTTCAGCAACGACATTGGCAGTGACTCACAAAACATTGAGTTTACGCAAATCAATGACAGCACCTTTACTTATCAAGCGGTAGAGGGAAATGCTATCAAGAAGGCTGTCGGTCGGAAGTTGGTCAAGGTAACTGACCAGATGAAGTTCATCCGTCAATAACCTTCAACTTCACGGAGCACTTGGCGGCACACGTACCTGCAAAATGGTTCGTCCTTATTCAGTAAGGAAGTACCTTCGCGCTGGCATCGAATGGCTCCCGAGTCTATGGCTGTGCTACGTAAGCCTTACTTATTTCGAATAAACCATGGCAAGCACCTTCTATAAACAAGGGAAAGAGGCTTTACGGCTGCTAAAGGAACTCTTATTTCCACGCGCTTGCTGTCATTGCGGCAAACGGCTGATGGTGGATGAAGAAGTGCTCTGTTCTACATGTATGCAGAAGCTCCCTTTTACACATTTGAAGGGGGAGAAGAACAACATTGTCGAACGGTTGCTTTGGGATCACCTCATCACGACTGAAAGGGGAAATAGTCTGCTCTATTACAGCAAAGAAAATTTCCACTCGATTTATTACGCTTTCAAATACCATCAATGTCCTGATGTCGCCGTATTCTTTGGTAAGCTGATGGCCAAGGATTTAACTGACACTTCTTTCTTTGAGGGTATCGATGTGATGCTCCCCGTACCTTTGTCACCACAAAAGATGCGTCAACGAGGTTACAACCAAAGCGAACGCTTGGCTGAAGGCGTCAGACAGGTGACTGGAATCCCCGTGGATACCCAATCTGTTGTACGCAACACTCATACTTCCACACAAACACAGGTCATCAGTATTTATGAAAGAGAGGAAAACGTAAAGGAAATCTTTAGCGTAATCCATCCTGAATGCCTTACCGGCAAACACTTGCTTCTCATTGACGATGTGCTTACCACAGGAAGTACCATTCGCTCATTGGCTCACGCCATCTTAAAGAATGTACCAGAGATTAAGCTAAGTGTATTAACTTTAGGTTTGTCTCATTTCCACCGACATCCTCTCCTACCGCCTTACGTTGAGCCTCAAGAGGAATATATAACACTCAAAAAGACAAAACACCGAAAAGGTTTACCCTTTTAACGTGAAAGCATCTACAAAAAAGAATGGGTTGAACCTCCGTTAGTTGATAATTTATCAAGTATAGACGGACTAGCTTGTTAAATTTATCAGTAAATCCTTCCATTAGTTTCACATCTTACCAGTGAAGAATAAATCATACACTACCTTTGCCACCATGAAAAAGTCAACGATTTGGGGCATTGCGATTGCGATAGGAATTTCTTTCCTGACGCTCATCTTCCTGCAAACGAAGTACTTGCAGGAGGTGATTCACATGCGCAAAGAACAATTTGACGAATCGGTCATCCGAAGTCTTTCTCAAACAGCTCGCAATTTGGAGCTTTACGAAACAAAGTCGGACTTGGAGGAGCTCTTTGAGAAAGAGCAACACAAGATTCACGGGAAGAAAGCACAAAAAGCAACTCCTACGACCAACCATACTTCGATTCCCCGCAACGTATCAAAAGGAGTTTTCCTGGACAATTTAGATGCCAACTCGGTAAGTCCAGCTTTACGCGACTCTGTCAAGCAACGCTATATCCATCAGAATGGACTCTTGGATCAAGTAATCTACTCCATTCTTTACGAGGTTAGTGACAAGCCCTTTGCTGAACGCATTGATTTCAGACAACTGGACGCTGCCCTGCGCACGGAATTACGTAATAATGGAATTCAGTTGGACTACCACTTCTACGTGACAACCTCTGACGGACGCGAGGTGTACCGTTGTTCGGACTATACTTCGGTGGGCGAAGAGACTACCTTCCGACAGGAATTATTCCCCAACGATCCGCAGGCACAGACGGGATTGCTCTACATTCATTTTCCCGAATTGCAGAAGTACATCTTCTCAAGCGTTCGGTTTATGATTCCCGCCATCATCTTCACGGTCATTCTGCTCATTATCTTCATCTTCACGATTTATTCCATCTTCCGACAGAAGAAGTTGACTGAAATCAAGAATGACTTCATCAACAACATGACTCACGAATTTAAAACGCCAATCTCTACAATCTCGTTGGCGGCCCAAATGCTCCGTGATCCTTCGGTTGCGAAGAGCGAAACGATGTTCAAACACATCTCGGGTGTCATTGTCGATGAAACGAAGCGATTGCGCTTCCAGGTGGAGAAGGTCTTGCAAATGTCTATGTTTGACAAGAAGGTGGCCACCTTCAAACCGAAGGAGATTGACGTCAATGTGCTGATGCAAGAAACGGTTAACACCTTCCGCCTTAAAGTAGAAGCCTCTGGCGGAACCATTGACACACATCTCGACGCGGACGATGCTGTGGTCTATGTAGACGAAATGCACTTTACCAACGTGCTTTTCAACTTAATGGACAATGCCGTTAAATATAAATCGCCCGATCGCGAACTCAAACTCTTTGTCTCGACACGCAATGAATCAGGCAGACTGGTTATCGTGATTGCGGACAATGGTATTGGCATCAAACGAGAAGATTTGAAGAAAATCTTTGAAAAATTCTACCGCGTACACACGGGTAACCGCCATGATGTCAAAGGATTTGGACTCGGACTGGCTTACGTTCACAACATCATCAAAGCCTTCAACGGTACGATTCATGCAGAAAGTGAATACGGCAAGAGTACGAAGTTCATTATCTCTCTCCCCTTAATGGAACAAGAATAAAGTCCCTCCCCTATTGCATACTAATTACAAACATCTAAATACACTACAAATTATGATTACAGCTGAAGAAAAAATGAAGATACTCCTCTGCGAGGACGATGAAAACCTCGGTATGTTGCTCCGCGAATACCTCCAGGCTAAGGGTTACGATACGGAACTTTGCCCCGATGGCGAAGCTGGTTATCGTGCTTTTACTCAAAATAAGTACGACCTCTGCGTTCTCGACGTAATGATGCCTAAGAAGGATGGCTTCAGCCTCGCTCGCGACATTCGTCAGATCAATGAGGAAACTCCCATTATCTTCCTTACTGCAAAGACTTTGAAGGACGATATCCTCGAAGGCTTCCGTCTCGGTGCTGACGACTACCTCACGAAGCCTTTCTCTATGGAGGAACTTACTTTCCGTATCGAAGCTATCCTTCGTCGTGTTCGTGGTAAGAAGAATCGCAACCGTACGCACTACAAAATTGGTTCATTCAACTTCGACACGCAGAAGCAGATTCTTTCACGCGGCGAGACGCAGACGAAGCTTACCACGAAGGAAAGCGAATTGCTCAGCTTGCTCTGTGCACATGCAAACGAGATTCTGCAGCGTGACTATGCGCTCAAGACTATTTGGATTGACGACAACTATTTCAACGCTCGCTCAATGGACGTTTACATCACCAAGCTCCGTAAGCACTTGAAGGGTGATGACAGCGTTGAAATCATCAACATCCACGGCAAGGGCTATAAGCTCATCACACCGGACCCCGAGATGTAATCCCATCTCTCCCGTCCCTTTTTGATTCGGGCGGCAAAGTGCAAAGGCATTCTTGTGTCAAGCATTTTGCCGCCCGTCTTTATTGGTATTATTTTCTCCTCTATCTCTGCTATAACAACCTATGGAATTTATACTCACAGCTCTCATCGCCCTGTTGCTCGGGCTTCTGATGGGCTTCGTGTTCGGACGAAAGAACAAGCAGGCTGAACACGACCGCATACTTATTCGCGAAAAGGAAGAAGCCAACCGCATGCTTCAAGAAAAGGATGCTCGCATCGAGGAATTGAAGCGCAACTGGAATGAACAAAAAGCGGAACTGCGCAACCAATACGACCATCAACTGGCTGAACGTGACCGCTTGCATCAAGATGCCCTTACGACTCAAGAACGCCATCAACAAAGGGCTTTGGAAGAAATGCAGAATAAGTTTAACGAAACCATGGGACGCGTTTCTGCCCAAATGAAGGCGGATACGCAGGACATGTTGAAGGAACGACAAAAAGAATTTGCCGAATCGAGCCAGACTAATCTCGGCCAAATCGTTACGCCTCTACGAGAGACTATTGACAAGATGAAAAAGGCCATGGACGACAGCACGCTGAAACAAACGGCCATGAGCAGTGAAATGAAAGCGAACATCGAATTGATGATGCGCCAAAGTGAAATGACACGCCAAACTGCTGAAGAGCTTACACGCGTGTTTAAACATGGAAGCAAGGTGCAAGGCGATTGGGGCGAAACGGTGCTGAATGAATTACTCGAAAGCCAGGGACTTACGAACGGCATACATTATGACACCCAAGCGGTTATTCGCGATGCTAACGGAAAAACCGTAACCAACGAACAAGGCGGCAATCTACGTCCTGACGTCATTCTGCATCTTGACAGCCGTCGGGAACTTATCATCGACTCTAAGGTATCTCTCACTGCCTTTATCGACTATGTCAATGCCGAAACAGATGCTGACCGTGACCGCTATCTCAAAGCGCACATTGACAGTTTGCAGAAACATGTCAAGGAATTGGCTGCGAAAGATTATTCTTCGTACATCCAACCACCCAAAGTGCGTATGGACTATGTAATCATGTTCGTCCCCCATTCGGGTGCCCTTTGGACCGCCCTTCATGCCCAGCCCGACCTTTGGCGCAAGGCTATGGAACGCAATGTCTTTATTGCCGACGAGCAAACACTCTTTGCAGCACTCCGTATCATCCACATGACTTGGACTCAAATTGCTCAAGCGGAAAATCACGAACGTGTCTTTACACTGGCAAACGAAATGATTGACCGCGTCGGTCAGTTCTGCAAACGTTATCAGGCTCTCGGCCAGGCATTGGCCAAAGCTAACCAAGCCTACGACGATGGCAACAAGAAACTTGCTCCTACCGGGCAAAGCATTACCCAAACCGCCAACAAATTACTGAAGCTCGGCGCCAAACAAAGCGATAAGAATCCCGTACCAGAATTGTTGGACATGGATGACATCCCTGCGTTGGAAGTAACAGAGACAAACTGATTCCCATTATTGCGACTAGTTTCTTAAACATACCCCTTCTACTTGTACAAGCGGCTGGTGACTCATATACTCCATGAGTCACCAGCCGCTTGTTTGCATTCAAATAAGAACGATGCCAAAAGAATACGCAAAACTCCAATCACAATCATTCAACCTCATGAAAATCGCCATAATTTAATATGAAGTTATACATTACTATAATTTCAACAATTAAAAAGAGTATCTTTGCACGCCATATATAGAATCTCATACCTGTATCATAGGTACTTCTCAACTAAAATAATCATGAGTTCCATCTTTAAAACAGTCTTATTTACCACCTTTTTTTCGAATGCTGTAATATTATCAGCACAAACAGAAATACATGACAATACGTCAACTACCACTCAATTGACTACCACAAAGCCTATACAAAAGCTCAAAGAGTCAAATTTTCACGTACAGCTAGACCTACAAACCAAATATGTTTGGCGAGGAATGGAAATGATGACAGAAGAAAGCACTCCCGTACTCTTTCCACAATTGGCTTACAGTTATAAAGGTGCATATTTCTATGCCATGGGCGGATATTCACTCAATGGTAAATATGCAGAGGTAGACCTCGGAGTTAGTTATAATTGGCAATGGCTGACAATAGGCATCAGCGACTACTATTATCCGACACTCAACGGAAAAAAAGACCATTACTTCGACTTCCAAAAGCACTCTACGGGACATTGGTTGGAAGCTTCGCTCACAATAGCTCCTCCTAAAATACCTCTGCAACTGACTGTCAGCAACTTCTTTGCTGGGGCAGACAAACTACCAAACGGAAAACAAGCTTACTCCACCTACGCCGAACTGGGTGCTTGGTATAACTTCCTTCATCACAATCGTATCAGCCTCAACGTGGGCGCAACATTCAACAAAAGTTGCTACAACGACTATGCTCACGGCTTCGGCATATGCAATGTGGAAGCTAAATACACCTATACCGTACACTTTAAGAACCAATGGACGCTGCCCTTACACGTAGCTTACATTGTTAATCCTGTGTTTGAAAAGTCATTTGTCAATTTCACAGCTTCAATTGGATTCTAATGGAAAATCTTCACACATCCATCTCACGTAATGCAATCATTATGGCGGCTGGCACCGCTTCACGCTTTGTCCCACTCTCTGCTGAACGTCCCAAAGGACTACTTGAAGTAAAGGGAGAAATTCTCATCGAACGCCAAATACGTCAACTTCAAGAAGCAGGTATCACCGACATTACTATTGTTATAGGATATCGTGCCGAACTTTTTACATATCTACAAGAAAAATTTGGAGTAAACCTTATTCTGAACGAAGACTATGCCCGCTACAATAATACCTCCAGCCTCGTTCGCGTAGCTGATCGACTAGCTGACACCTACATCTGCTGTTCAGACAATTATTTCCCGCACAATGTCTTTTTAGAAAATCCCCAAGAGAGCTATTATGCTGCACGTTATGCAGCTGGTCCTACAGGAGAATATTGTCTCATCACCGATGAAGCCAACTACATCAGACAAGTGACAATTGGCGGTACAGATGCCTGGTATATGAACGGACACGTTTATTTCAACCAAGCATTTAGCCAAGCATTTAGCCGTCTGCTTATAAAAGAATACGACAAGCCTGAAACTCGCAACGGATATTGGGAAGACCTTTATATCCGTCACATCAATGAGCTACCGCTCATGAAGATACACAAATACGAAGAAGGAAGCATTTACGAAGCTGATTCACTCGATGAACTTCGTCTCTTTGATACTTCCTACTTAGACGATACACGTTCAACCATACTCAAGCAGATTGCTCAACAAATGAATTGGCGTGAACGCGACATGAGCCATTTCACCCGTGTTAAACACGAAGGCAAAGACCTGCGCTTTACCTTCCAGGTGGGAACAGAGCTTTACCTTTACGACAGTCACTTTCCCCATCCTCAACGTATAGAATAATGAATACAGCCGTAATCCTAACCGCACGCAAAGAGCGCGACAGCCAAATACCCTACCCTCTCCTGCCTATTGATGGGAAACGGTGTCTTATAGACCGCACCCTACAGTTACTTCGTGAACTACACTATGAACGTATTATTCTCGTGGTAGGATACTGTCACGAGATGTTTCAACGCTTTGCAGCTCCCGATGTAACATTAGTCTACAATGCCGAATACGAAATCACAGCCTCTATGGGTTCTTTAGCCTTAGTCAAAGACCTGATTGACGGAGATTTTCTATTAATTGAAGGCGATACCTTCTTCGAAAAGCAACTACTAGAACGACTCTCAGCTGTACCTAACGGCAATTGCATCAGCTACACAGAAGAAAGTGGAAGTGGTGACGAGTGTTATATCGAAACGCGCAATGGCTTTGTTACCAAACTAACTAAAGACCGCCACCGCGTGTGTCGCTTCGAAGGCGAAATGATTGGTGTTACTCGCCTTTGTCAAACCACCTTTTTACGCATGATTCAAGAATGGGAAAGAAGTAGTAATCCGTACCTCAACTATGAATACCTGCTCACTGATGTTACCGATGCTATTGACCGTCCTTGTCTTTACTTCAAAAACTTGATTTGGGGCGATGTTGACAACCATACAGACTATCATAAACTCATCAACCATACCTACCGCCGCCTCTGCCGCAAAGAAAACCCATTCGACCGTGACAATCTATTGGCACACCTCCAATCCATCTTTCCTGGACTTGACCCACATACAATCAATCTGACGAAAATGGGCGGAATGAGCAACAAGAACTTTCTTGTTGAAACAACACACGGCGAATATGTTTTGCGCGTGCCCGGCAATGGAGCTGAAGGTATGGTAGAACGCAGTAATGAAGAGTTTAATGCAATTGAAGGTTGTCGCATGGGAATCAATCCCACCATCCGCTACTTCAATGCCCAGACGGGAATCAAACTTGCTGACTTCATCGAAAATGCAGAAACACTTAATGCTGCAACAATACAACGTCCCGATAACCTCAGTGCCATAGCCCGCATCTATCGTACTCTCCACCACTCACGCATTCGCTTGAAAAATGAGTTCAATGTATTCCAAGAAATTGAGAAATACGACCGACTTATCATCAAAGCTCATGCCCAAATGTATAAAGGATGGGACGAACTCAAACCTCAGGTTATGGAACTCGAAGCCCATCTCAACACTATCGGTGTTGACCTCAAGCCCTGTCATAATGATGCTGTCCCCGAAAACTTCATTAAATCGCCCGAAGGAAAACTTTACCTGATTGACTGGGAATATAGTGGTATGAACGACCCGATGGCTGACCTTGCTGCCCTTTTTATAGAATCTGACTTCAGCGAAGAGAGTAAAGACTTTCTGCTCGCCCGTTACTTCGAGGGAAATATTCCCACAATGGCACGCGAAAAAATACTCTGCTATCAAGTACTGTGGGACTGCCTCTGGTCACAGTGGACTATCATTAAGGAAGCCAAGGGAGACGACTTTGGCTCGTATGGCATTGACCGTTTCGAACGCGCCCGCCGTAACTTGAAACTAATAAAATAAGTAGGTGTTGAAAATTAGTTATACATAAAATTGCGTTATTGTGCTGTAGTGTCTGATTCTATGTGAAGAAGCATAGCGAGCAATGTGACTATACATGCAAAACGTAATAAAGGCTTACTCACCTATATTAAACGAAAACTCATACCGAGAAGAGGAGCTTTAGCCTATTGTTCCTGATTCAATCTCAATTATTTCTTCCACTAATATCTTCTACTTCATCTATCTAATTTCTACTCATGTCAACCATATCTTCCAAAAAGATTGATTGGGCTACAACGCTCATCCCATTCTTTATTGTATTAGGACTCATGGCAGTTTTCATGATTTATCCTGAAAGTTCTAAAGCATATGTAGACCAATTACGTAGCTTCTTTGGAGACACCATTGGACTTTATTACGTATTACTCGGCACTGGTAGCTTAGCCGTCACCCTCTTCTTAGCCTGTAATGCAAAATATGCTCACATACGTCTCGGCAAGACCGATCGTCCGGCCTATGGCAACTTTGCTTGGGGAACAATGATTTTCACTTCTACAATGGCGGCCGATATCATGTTCTACTCCCTCTGCGAATGGGCACTCTACGGTGCAGAACCTCACTTAAGCGAACTCGGTACTATGCAAATGTGGGCACCTACGTTTACTCTTTTCCACTGGGGACCGATAGCTTGGTCTTTTTATGTGGTTCTTGCCATTTGCTTTGGCTTTATGATGCACGTACGCAAACGCCGTCGCCAGCGTTTCTCCGAAGCCTGCCGTCCGTTGTTAGGCAAACAAGTTGACGGAGGACTGGGTAAACTGATCGACATCATTGCCATATTTGCCATTGTCTGTGCCACAGCCACCACTTTTTCATTGGCCACTCCCTTGCTTACTGCTGCCTTAGGAAGCGTCTTAGGATTTCCCACAACAACAGCTATCACAATCGGTGTGCTACTTCTCATCTGTGTTACTTACACTACAGCCGTACTTTATGGTGTAGGGGGCATCTCGCGGTTAGCTACCTTTTGTTCCTATCTCTTTTTTGCCCTCCTTTTCTATTTCCTTTTCCTTGGCAATGAAACACGCTATATAATTGAGACAGGCGTCCAGTCGATGGGCAATCTTGTTCAAAACTTTATCGGTCTATCCACCTACCTTGATCCTCTCCGCGAAAATGGATTTGCTCAAAACTGGACTATATACTACTGGGCCTATTGGCTCGTATGGTGCATCGCTTCACCCTTTTTCATTGCATTGATTTCAAAGGGACGCACCATTCGCAACACTGTGGTCGGAGCTTACGGCTGGGGCATTGCTGGAACCTACCTTTCCTTTATTATATTAGGAAACTATGGCTTAGCCCAACAACTCAAACATGGTCTTGATGTTACAGGTTACATCGCCCGTGGAGGGGCTATGCACGAAGCGATTCTGCAAATTTTCGATACCCTTCCCCTGCCCGCCTTGGCTCTCATCCTACTTGTCGTCACCATGATTGCTTTTTATAGCACCACGCTTGATGGCATCACCTATGTAGTCAGCTCGTACACTTACCACAACCTTTCAGCAGATGAGACCCCCTCACGCAAGGTTCGCGCTTTTGTCAGCATCATGCTCATCCTCCTGCCTATAGCCCTGCTCTTTGCTGAAAACTCCCTCTATAGTCTGCAATCTGTTACCATCATTGCAGCCTTCCCTGTTGGTATTCTGCTCATCACCATCGTATGCAGCTTCTTCAAGGATGTCAAAGCTTGGCATAGAGAACAAGCATCTCCATCGGAATCAGAACATACAGTCCGATAAAGTAAAAGTTTCTACCTCCATGAGGTAGAACAAGCCATTCCATTGCTTATCCCCATAGCACGATAGGGATAAAAGTAAATACAAAATGATACCAGTGGCGGATTGGTATTACAAACATTTTGCGGCGGTCATTTTCTTTCTGGAAAAGATGACCGCCGCAATTCATTCTAAGTAGATGTTGAGAATTAATTCATAATAACAAAGGATGAAAATTATACTGGTTCCTGAATTAGTCAATGTTGTTCTAATCGATTGATAGATCCGATGAACAGAAAGTTGTTATAGATATCACTCCCTTCAAGGCTTTATGGGTGGAATCCCGTTCGGAAAATAGCTTTCACACAAGTGTTATGGAAGTTTCCCGTTCGGGAATCCGCTTTTACACGCTTGTTATGGAAGTTTCCCGTTCGGGAATCCGCTTTTACACGCTTGTGAAAGAGCTTTCCCGTTCGGGAATCCGCTTTTACACGCTTGTGAAAGAGCTTTCCCGTTCGGG
>Virginia_p1__coassemble_782_pt1 | contig 39044 bp, 24 predicted proteins | sample Virginia_p1__metabat2_high_PE_007 | metagenome-assembled genome bin Virginia_p1
GGTCGCGGCATGCCGCGACCCATTAGTAGAGGGAACTCTTTCAGCAAAAGGAAGGCACTGCTACTTTGAGTCGCGGCATGCCGCGACCGTACAACAACTGCGACTCATCAGTGGATAATGCTAGTTAAGCGGGAGGAAGGTGCGGAGGCTTGGACAGCGCAGGGGAGTACGGTCGCGGCATGCCGCGACCCATTAGTAGAGGGAACTCTTTCAGCAAAAGGAAGGCACTGCTACTTTGAGTCGCGGCATGCCGCGACCGTACAACAACTGCGACTCATCAGTGGATAATGCTAGTTAAGCGGGAGGAAGGTGCGGAGGCTTGGACAGCGTAGGGGAGTACGGTCGCGGCATGCCGCTAGCCATTAGTAGAGGGAACTCTTTCAGCAAAAGGAAGGCACTGCTGCTTTGGGTCGCGGCATGCCGCGACCGTACCACACGGTTCACCTGATTAAAGTCGGGGGAATAAATATGCCTCAAAGGGCTGAAAGTGGCTTTGCCTGGGGGGAGATGAGCCCCAACCCCTAGGTAAATGACAATGGACTTTATAAGGAATCTCTACAACAGCTCTTTCACAGCATGCAGGTGAAACAAAAAAATCAGCTCCGTCACGGAAGGATGTGACGGAGCTGATTTTGTAATAATAAGACAGGTGGACCAGGAGGGGCTCGAACCCTCGTCCAAACAGGGAAACAATGTGCTTTCTACACGCTTATCACCGCTTTAGTTTTCGAGCTTAGGCAAGACCGGTGCTACCAACCTAAACCTTATCCTCTAAAAACTTCATTCACGCCGCGAGGCAGACGCAAACTATCTCCGATGTATCTGCACCACCTGATCAAGACGCTTCGGAGCAACAGCTCTTGGGTGATGTCTCGTTTCAGCACCTTGTGCCGAAATAAAGCCTGTCTACTGTACTTCGACTAGGCAGCGAGAGCAAACTTGTTTTCGCCAGTTAAATCTTTGGAAGCCGAGATTAAAGTGCCCACCTCCAGGCGCACTGCGTGCTTACATATCATTCCGACCCGCTGTCAAATCCAATCTGGCCCTGATCGTGAATGGACGGCAAAGGTAAGCAGAGGGAATGGATGTGCCAAATTTTCATCGGCTTTTCCATCGTGTGGGGGAGAAGGCGAACGGGGAAATAGGTTTTCGTTTACCTTCAAACGGGTGATAAAAGGGGGAACGGAACTTGTCTCTGTTCGCCGTAAGCGGGGAGCGTTTATCTTCGTGAAGTGAGGGTGTAAGGCAAATGGAAGCTTCTTAATTTTCCTTTGCGATTGCTTTGCACTATCTTTGCAAACAAATCAAATTTTGCTGCCCCATTTCGGGCGGGTCTGCATCTGTTAGTGCTGACCATGATGACTGAATAATCACCTCTATATATAATGTGTATGACACCTCTCTTTATAGCAGGTCCCTGTGTGATCGAATCGGCTGAGTTGCTCGATGTGGTAGCTCGTGAGTTGGTACGGATTAAGCAGCAAACGGGGGCTGAAGTGTATTTTAAGGCTTCGTTTGATAAGGCAAACCGCACATCGGTGCATTCGTTTCGCGGTCCGGGACTTGAAAAGGGACTGCAGCTGTTGGCAGATATCAAGCAGAAATATGGCTTGCCGTTGCTGACGGATATTCATGAAAGTTGTCAGGCTGCACCAGCAGGTGAGGTGGTTGACGTGCTTCAGATTCCGGCTTTCCTCTGTCGACAGACCGACTTGTTGGTTGAGGCTTCGCGCACGGGCAAGGTGGTTAATATCAAGAAGGCACAGTTCCTCTCGGGCGAAGATATGCGCTATCCGGTAGAGAAGTGCCGGGAATCGGGAGCCAAGGAAGTTTGGCTGACGGAGCGCGGCAATATCTACGGTTACAACAACCTGGTGGTGGACTTCCGTAACATTCCCTTGATGAAGCCTTATGCCGACCGGGTGGTTATGGACTGTACGCACTCGGTACAACGTCCGGGTGGAGCCGGTGGCAAGACGGGGGGTGACCGCCAGTTTGTGCCGCAGATGGCTTTGGCGGCCAAGGCCTTTGGAGCAGACGGATATTTCTTTGAAACACATCCGAATCCAGATGAGGCACTGAGTGATGGTCCGAATATGCTCTTCTTAAAGGATTTGGAAGGGGTTATGACCTCGCTGATGGGATAAGGTTAGAGGAAGAAGGGGGACGCATTGGGGCGTTAGCTTGGCTTCTTCACCCGTCAGTTGATTCTCTTCTCATCAATATAAACTTTTAAAATCATTCTCTCTTCATGAGTAAGTGGACAGAAACCGCTATCAAGTGTTTGCGCGATGAGGCTGACGCCTTGTTGGGCTTGATTCCTCATATTGATGCCGATTTTGACAAGACCGTCGACATCATCTTACAGTGTAAGGGTAAACTCGTTGTGACGGGTGTGGGCAAGAGTGGACACATCGGTGCAAAGATTGCAGCCACTTTGTCGTCAACGGGTACGCCTAGCTTCTTTATTAACCCTTTGGACGTGTTTCACGGTGATTTGGGCGTGATTCAGCCTGGTGACGTGGTACTTGCCATCTCTAATTCCGGACAGACCGACGAGTTGCTTCGTTTCTTACCCTATTTGCTGGAAAATCACATTCCAGTGATTGGTATGAGTGGCAATCCGGCTTCGTTGCTGGCACGTAATGCCACCGCTCACCTCAATGCCGCCGTAGAGCGGGAAGCTTGCCCGCTCAATTTGGCTCCGACTTCGTCGACTACAGCCGCCTTGGCTTTGGGTGATGCTTTGGCTTGTGCCTTGATGGAGGCACGCCAGTTTAAAGCGTCTGACTTTGCCCAATATCATCCCGGTGGTACCTTGGGCAAACGCTTGCTGACCCGTGCGAAGGACGTGATGCGTTGCGACGAACTGCCCGTAATCAGTCCGGCTATGAAATTGGGTGAGGCGGTGATTCACATGAGCAAGGGACGCCTGGGACTGTGTGTAGCCATGGTGGAAGACCGTGTGCAGGGACTCATTACGGATGGAGACATTCGTCGCGCGATGGAGAACTCACAGGATAATTTCTTCCAACTGACGGTGAATGACATCATGACCCGTACGCCGAAATGTGTGCATGCCGATGCCAAAATTACGGAGATTGAAAAGGTACTTCATCAACATAAGATTCACTCAGTACTCGTTGTGGACGATGAACAGCACTTGCTGGGCATTGTAGACTCCTTCAGTACGATGTTGTAAGGCGATAGGGCTTTGAGCAAAAAGGTCTCTCTTCGGTGAAGGGGCCTGTCGATATCCGTTGAACATACATTTAGGGTGTTCTTACGAGTAGGTATTTAATCCTCCCATCTGAAGTCAACGATGGTGGCTTCGGGTGGAACTTCATGAGGTCAATACTTGCTCCTATCTGGTTTGTCCAGTCGGGGGAGGAGGAAGTAGCCATGTAGGCAGTTGGCCTACAGCTTTTTCTTCCCGCGATGCTTCAACTTGTATTACGTATTCATGCGTCCTCATACTTTACTGTTAATTCTATTGAGCTATTTCCTTTTTTTGCCTGCATTGCCCTTGAAGTGTAGGGCGGCGGCTGCCACTGATTCGACAGTCGTACATTTTCTGCAAGATGAATATGGGGTAAAGTTTACAGACAATAACCGCATTGTCATCTTCAAAACGGGTAAGGAGAAGTTTGACGACCTTTTGCCCGCCGTACAGGCTGCCAAAGAGAGTATTCACCTGGAGTATTTCAACTTTCGCAATGACTCCATTTCGAAGGAACTGTTCACCTTGTTGGTGCGTAAGGCTGCCGAGGGGGTGAAGGTACGTGCGCTGTTCGATGGCTTTGGAAACAGTTCAAACAACCGTCCACTGCGTGCACGCCACCTGGACAGTTTGCGTGCTCACGGTGTCGAGATTTATGAATTTGATCCGTTGCGCTTTCCCTGGGTTAACCACGTGATGCACCGCGATCACCGCAAGATTGTGGTGATAGATGGTTGCATCGCTTACACGGGCGGTATGAATGTGGCAGACTACTACATTACGGGAAAACCTGAGTTTGGGGAATGGCGTGACATCCATGCGCGTGTGGAAGGAGACGCTGTAGGAGAGTTGCAGAAGGTCTTTCTAACCTTTTGGAACAAGGTGACCCAACAGCAGATACACGGACCGGAATATTATCCCGGGGAACGGGATGCTCGGTTGGATTTCCCTCAGTTGAAACCCGATGTGAGCGATACGGCGGGTAAAAAGTTTGTCGGTGTGGTCAACCGCGATCCGTATGATTCGCCCCGTATCATTCACGACACCTTTGTCAAGGCGATACAACATGCGCAACACCGCATTTTAATCATCAATCCTTACTTGACGCTGTGCCGACACATCAAGCGGGCTATTCGTCAGGCGGCGAAGCGCGGGGTGGACGTGCAAATCATGGTGTCGGAGAAGAGTGATATCCCCATTACGCCCCGCATCGTGGAGTATAATGTGCACCGATTGATGAAGGCGGGTGCTAAGATTTATATGTTCCAAGGGGGATTCCATCACAGTAAGATTATGATGATTGATGACGAAATCTCCTTTATCGGATCGGCAAACTTAAACAGTCGCAGCCTGTCGTTTGACTATGAGTGTAACCTTTATGTGGTAGACCGACCGACAACCGCTCAACTGTCTGAGATATTCTATCATGACCGCGATACGCGTTGTTTCCGTCTGACTCCCGAAGTGTGGAAAAGCTGGAGTCGCTGGCGTCGTTTCAAGGGATGGTTCTTCCATTTCTTGACTCCCTTTGTAAAATGTGAGAAGCATGAGAAGGTGGGCGACAGTTTCCAGGAGTTCAACGAAGAGTTACCACCTACTTATCGTGGGTAGCAAGGAGGCGAATTTAAAGAACCACGGAAAGAACTGAATGTACGGAAGCTAACAGAAAGTTTATCTATTTCGAATCTTCCGTTCCTTCCGTATATTCCGTGGTTTATTTCTTAAAGCACTACTGAAAGAACTGAATGTACGGAAGCTAACGAAGAGTCTATTATGTTCCGAATCTTCCGTTCCTTCCGTGTATTCCGTGGTTGATGTGTTTTTGTGGACTACGGAATAGACAGGAAGAAATAACGGAAGATGTTACTCTTCGTTATGCGTTTTCAGTAGTTTCTTGTATCCTTGCCTTTGTGGTAAGTGTCATATCCTTCTATAGTTATTCTCATTATGCCCGATACTCGTTTTTCCATACTCAAGGCACTGGCCATTTTGCTGGTAGTGCTGTCGCATGCCGGCATCAGTGGCTGGCTCTCTGGGGTAGTCTACAGCTTCCACGTACCTGTATTCTTCCTTTGTGCGGGGTACTTCTTCCATACAAAGTATTTAGCCGATGAACGCACCTATGTAGTCCATCGTGTACGGGGCATCTATTTTCCCTTCCTTCGGTGGAGTATTCTTTTCCTGTTGTTACATAATCTGTTCTTCTCTCTGGGCATCCTCAGCGAAACGTACGGGAATGCCGCCGGAGGTGTGACCCATCCCTATACGTGGCACCAGGCCATGCAACACCTTTGGAGCATCGTCTTCAATATGTCGGGCTATGACCCTTTCCTGGGTGGAGCCTTCTGGTTCTTCCGTGCTTACCTGTTGGCAAGTTTCGGATTCCTGCTGCTCTTTAAGTTGCTTCGGTTTACCCGTCGCTTTGACAACAATATACAGGCTGGTTGGGGCATCTTTGGAGTGGCGATGGGCTTGATTACTTGGAAAATAACCGAAGGACTCACCCTGACAGGTGTGGCTCAAGGAGGCTATCGTGAATTGATGGGCATTGGGCTGATGGCCTTGGGTTTTCTGATGCGGCAATATGAGGTCTTAACGCGGTTGAACTGGAAGGTCGCTGCAGGGGCCTTGGCTCTTCTGCTGCTTTCAGCCAGTTTCTTCCCCACCTCGATGGCTTGGAATCCCGACTTTGCCACCTTTATCAGTTTGCCTCTGCCTGCCGTAACCGGTTTCTTGGTATTGTTCTATATCGCGCAGTGGTTGAACGGTAAGGAAGGTTGGGTAAAGCGTGGACTTTCTTACATCGGAACGCATACGTTGTATATCTTTGCCTTTCATCTGTTAGCCTTTAAGGTTGTCAGTGCGCTCAAAGTAGCTTGGTACGATTTACCTTGGGAGGCTGTGGGAGGCCATCCAGTCGTCAACCAGCCTGCCAATAATGTGCTGTGGGTATTGTTTTACTTGCTCGTAGGCGTATCGCTTCCGTTGTTGGGACAGCGAGTCTATGCTTACGTAGCCGCCCGTGTGACGCTGACACAACAGGAAGTGGTAGACTATTTGGTCATCGGTTTCAAAGTCTTGGGCAAATTTTGTTTCCTTCTGTGCCTGATTCTGATTCGTTTGCTCAAGCGGACGTATCAATCGGTGGTTCGCGGTATGAAGGAAATTATCGCGGCCTCCAACCCGAAGGATGAATAAGTAACCGCATACAGGCTCTTAAGAAAGCTTTCGTTCCTCCTCCTTCGGGTAGAGTGGGGATGGGGTTGTGGAAACTTATTCGTACTTTTGCGGCACTTTAGACTGAACTGACGTCTGCGGTGGCAGAAACATTGCTCACAGTTCGCAGAAATCAGTCAGGTTATTCGCTTAATCCATTCTATTATCCTTTCAATGAAAAGAAACTTCTTCTTCCTTCTACTGGCACTGGTCAGTGGTATGTTTTATACTTCGTGTGATGACGGTGAAAGCTATGCAGACAAGCGTGAACGCGAAGACAAGCAAATCAAGTCCTTCCTTAAGACGGGTGCTCAGGTTAAAGACAGCGACAGTGGTGACTACCTGCTGAATATTCCGGGCAATATCCGTGTGATTTCTGAGGAAGAGTTTCATCGCAATGACAGTACGACGGATGTGGAAAAGAATGAGTATGTATTCTTCCGCAGAAAAGGTGTGTACATGCAGATTGTCGATAAGGGAAGTGGTGAGAAAATCGCTAATGGAGAAAGTCTGCGTGTAGTGGCTCGCTATACGGAGTTCAACATTGCAAGTGATACGATTCAGAGCTCCAACTGCATTACTTCTTATGAAATGATTCCCGACATCATGACTTGTTCGAATACAGAAGGTCTCTTTACCGCCAGTTTCTTACAGGGAGCCATGTATAAGACGTACAATTCTGCTGCAGTGCCGGCTGGTTGGTTAGTTCCGTTTACCTATATCAATCTCGGTCGTTTGGATTCGCCTACGGCGACTTTGGCACATGTTCGCCTAATCGTTCCTGCTTCTCAAGGACAGGCCAGTGCGGCTGCCAATGTGTATCCTTGTTTCTATGAAATCAAATACCAACGCGGCTTGTAGTCGATGGTATTTGCACAGACTTCGTTTTTCAATTAGTACTTGCTGCTACTCGTTGTAGCAGATAAATAAATTAGCACACCGCCATCCTTACTCGGTAGAGTAGGGGTGGCGGTGTGCTATTGATGGGCTGTTGGTAGATGAGCCGTATCCTAAAGGAGGAGTTGCGTTAGAAATGCCATTTCACATCGATGCCGAAGTGACGGGGCGTATTGTATTGGGCAAAGCGGCGATTCATACTGTCAAATGAGAAGGTCGCATAACGCGAAGCCGTGAGGTTGCGTGCCCAAGCTTCTACACGGACGTTGCCTGCCAGTTCGACTCCGATGCGGGCGGCAAGATTGGCATAGAAGTCTTGAGAGAAGGTGTTGGCCTCGTTCCACATGACAGAGCCAGCCCCCCGTACATCAGCACCCACAGAGAATGCGTGAAAGAAGTCGTGTTGCAAGGGCTGACGGAAATCTACAGAGGCACTGAAGGTGTGTTCGGGAACATAGGGAACGCGGTTGTCCGTATAGTCAATCGTTTCGCCACCTTGTTGATTGGTGCCCAAATTGTAGTTCGTAAATACCGCCTGGGTGTAACCATAGGTTGCGGCAAGTTGGAGGCGGTCTGCCAACAGCATGGAACGCAGTGCCACTTCAACTCCACAGCTCCGACTGCGTCCGGCATTGACCAGGACACGACCCATACCGCTTTCGGCGAAGCGTGCCAATTGCTGATCGCGGGTCTTCATATAGAAGGTTGAGAAGTCTAATTGCAAGTCGTTGCCGAGCAGGTTGAGATGAGTTCCCAATTCGTAGCTCCAGGTGTATTCAGGCTTGTATGCCAACGTTTGAATGGCTGGTTGAGCCGGAGTGTGCTTGTCGAGAATGGCCGACATTCCCTTGAGAGCGTTTTGTTTGACAGGTTCCGGCAGCGGCAGTCGGTTGATTGTTTCCGTACTGAAGTCTTTGACTCCCAACATCATTTCTCGTTGCAGCAGATTTTGACTGAGGTCGGAGTAAGCCTGAATGTTATATCCGCCGGCACGGTATCCTTTGGCTACACTGAAATAGACGTTGCCTTTGTTTTGAGGTAGTGTGTAGTTGAGAGCCGCTTTGGGTAAGACTTGCCAAGAGTGGTCGTAGAGGTTGCCTTTCAAGGCCGGATTAGCTGCTAGGTCCGTTTCAATCTGCATCATGGGACCCATGGACAAACCGAAATGGTAGGGGATGGGCGATGCGGTATGAGACTGCAGACGCAATTCGCGGTAATCGTAGTCAATTCGCAAGCCTAAGGTTAGCGCGAGACCTTTTACGCCCAAGTCATTGAGGGTGGATTGGTGGAAAAGTGCAGCATTGACCGAAGGCGTTACCAAACGGGAGCGGAACGGAAGCTGGTTGCCTGTGAATTGGAGCGTTACTGCTGGACGAGAAGGAAGTACGGTTGCCAGTTGACGATTGAGCATCGCAATGCCATCCTGATAGAAATCTACGGGGCACTGGGTACGTAAGTATTGGTACATGGCAAATAGTCCCGTAGTCCATTGCCAACGTCCTTTCCCCTTTGGACTCTTGAGGGCGATTTCTTCAGATACGGAGTGAAGATACTGTTTCTGCTCTAAGGAGAAAATATCTGCCGCCGTAAAGTCTTGGTCCATGAAGAGACGGTCGTTCAGATGTTGGTAGGCCGTGATAGAGGAAAGAACAAAGTGAGGTAAACGATGTTCAACGCCCAAACCCGTGTTGAAAAGGTGACGGCGGTAACTGCTCGGACGGTTTTGCTCCAAGGTTTCCTTAGGAAGAGCCGTAGAGCTATTACCCGCCTGAGTCTGGGTTAGGAAGTAAGGACAGGCATCTTCGTCGCTGTATTCGTAAGAGGCTGTCCAGTCCAGTTTGACAACATCAGTCGGACGCCAAGACCAGCGCAATTTGCCACCGGCACTTTCGGAACCATCTTGTTTCTTTCCGGTATGAGTGTTGGTATAAAATCCATTTTCGCCTTCATAGTAGCCGCCTATGCTCAAACCCATACGGTCAGCCGGATGGAGGTAGGTGGTTGCAGCCACTCTTCGGCCAGCAGTGCGCGATGTCCAACCGATATTGATGTCCGTGCCTTGATGGCTGATAGGGTCAGCGGTAAAGACGCGAATCAGTCCGCCCATCGTATTACGTCCATAAAGCGTTCCTTGGGGACCACGTAAAACATCGACGCGGTCGATATCAAGAAAACGGAAGTCGTATGCAGACTTATCCATGTAGGGAACATTGTCTACATAAAGTCCTACTGCCGGAGTGTTGATGCGAGAACCGATGCCTCGGATGTAGCAGGCCGAAGTAATGCGACTGCCATAATCGGGTAAATGGAAGTTGGGAACATACGAGGTGAGGCCACCTACAGACTGAATGCCACGTTGACTGAGCTGGGAAGCATCCAAGAGGGAGACACTCAAGGGTTGACGGCGCAACTGGGTAGTTTCTTTAGGAGAAGCTACGACTACGGCCTCTTCTACGTTGAAACTTTTTAGGGTGTCGGCCGCAGTGGGAGTCAAGGCGGTAAGGATAGAAAATAAAAACATAGGGATGAATACTGAGTGATTGCGAAGAGACGAGGAAAGGTTGGTGAAATGGGAGTATTCAAATATAGCATAATCCACTCAATGCTATTTTCAATAGTCTCAGGACCCAATCGTTCCGATCAATCGTTTCGCTTAGCTTAGCTAATTTGCAAACGGGTGCAAAGGTAGCTGTTCTGTGAAGGAAGGAAAATCCTTATTTATAGGGAGAAGAAAAGCAAAAAGGATGTATCCCATGGTGTTGGGATACATCCTTTACTTTATTTGAACAGAGGTTGTCTGGATTAGAGCACAGCCACTCTCTTCGTAGTTACCTTGTTGTCAGCATCCGTTACTTCGATAACGAGTACATGATCAGCTGCCGTGTTTACGCGAAAAGAAGCCTTGTTTGAAGTCTTAACGAGGCGACCTTGAAGGTCGTATACGTTGACCTTCTTCACATCTTTTCCCGTAACCTTCACGAGGTTATCCTTGAGGCTGATTTCGAGCTGGGCCTTTTGAGCCTGCTGAATGCCAGTGGGCTTGTAGCTTCCGTCAAAATCGAAAATGTAAACGCTACCAGCTTCACCTTCAAGGGTTGCAACGCCCTTATTGTCAACAGCAAGCGTTACCTTCTTGTCATTAACGTAAACCGTAGCATCCTTGAGGTGCTTGTAGAGTACGGGAATTGCCTGACCCTTGTTGTTGGTGATCATCACACGCGTAGCCTTGCCTGCCTTCCAGTCAATGTCAACAGTGAAGTCCTTAACAGCCTTCAAGCCCTTCATGTGACCATCCTTCCAAGCAGTGGGAAGAGCGGGGAGGATGCGGATGGTGTCGGCATTGCTCTGCATGATCATTTCGGCGATACCGGCACAAGCACCGAAGTTACCGTCAATCTGGAAGGGAGCGTGAGAGTCGAAGAGGTTGTAGAATACACCTGCGCCACCGTTGGCATGACGAAGTGCATTGTTCAAGATAGTGCGAGCGTGGTCGCCATCAAGTGCGCGAGCCCAAAGGTTAATCTTCCAGCCCATAGACCATCCTGTAGCACCGTCACCGCGGAGCAACATGGAGTTGACAGCAGCATCGAAGAGTCCGGTACCCGGATGTACCTGTGAGAAGGGATAGAGGCACATGAGGTGAGACATGTGGCGGTGGTGCTTATCGCCCGTAGCCGTATAGGGGCTATATTTCCATTCACGGAGAATGGGGTTACCCTTAGTGAGGTTGTTGTGCTTGTCACCCCACTGGCCATCGTACATTTCAATGTGCAGACCCTTATCGAGCTTCGTAAAGCGATCTTTCAATTTGTTCAAGTCTTCGTCAGAGATCTTGGCTACATCCTGACCGATAACTTCGATTGCTTTCAGCGTGTTGTCGAAGAGGTCGTAAACGAGTTGTTGAGCGTGAGCAACACCGTTTTCGCTACCGGGACCGTGTTCGGGTGACCATTCCTTGGGTGCTTCGTAAGTGCCGTCCTGAGCCAGGATGAGGCGATCGAGCCAGAAGTAAGTAGCTGAGAGCATAGCGGGGAATACCTTCTTCAAGTATTCCTTGTCAAGCGTATAGCGATAGTGCTGCCAGAGGTGCGTGCAGTACCAAGCGTTGGCAATGACATAGTTTGAGGCAAACTTAGAACCGCCACCGAAGATGTTGTTCTCCGTGAAGCAGGTCCAACCGCGGTTCTGACCAGACATTTGAGCGTACTTCTTCCATTCATTGTGGTTTTCAGCCATGTTCCAAATGTAGTTGATGAAAGGCAAGTGCATTTCGCTGAGGTTGGTCGGTTCAGCGGGCCAGTAGTTCATCTGTACATTGATGTTGGCGTGAATATCCGCATTCCATGCAGGATTGGTAATGTTGCTCCAGATACCCTGAAGGTTAGCGGGGAGGTCTACACCGCGAGAAGAAGAAATCTCGAGGTAACGTCCGTATGCGAAGTAAAGCTTTTCGAGCATCAGGGCATCAGCACCCTTACCACCGTTGTAAGCATCGATGAGCTTATTCGTAGGCAACTGGTTCTTTGTACCAGCAAGTTGGAAGTCCACACGATTGAAGAACTTCTGGAAGTCCTTTACGTGTGCATCATAGAGTGCGTTCCAAGAGAGTTTGGCGGCATCGTTTACACGAGCTTGAATCGTAGTAGCCAATTGAGCCGTATGCTTGATGTAAGAAGCTTCGTAAGCATCGAAGTCCGTACCACCAGCAAGGATAACGAGTACTTCGTCTGCATCCTTCACTTCGATACCTTCGGCAGTTTGCTTCATCGTACCTCCCATAGGAACAACTTTGAAGCGTGCATTGTAGCTGACCGTTTCAAGTTTGCCGCTGAAGACACCACCATCAGCTTCGTAAGTTGTAGCAGCGACTACACCGGGCTTACCGCTTGCGAGTGAGAAGCGGAGGTTGATCTTGCCAGCTTCAGATGCCGTATAACGAGCGGCTACTACGCGAGCAGGGTTGGAGGCAATGTATTCGCGGGTATAAGTTACTCCATTCTTGTCTTGGAAGCTCACTTTGCCCGTAGCGTTTGAAAGATCCAGCTGACGGTAGTAGTTGGTTACACCACCCTTTGAAGAGTAATCGATATCGCTACCGATGTATTCTGCATAGAGTGAACCGAAGTTTTCATATTTACCATAGCCTGAACCACCTCCAGAGAGATCTGTGCTGCGACCACTCCAGAGTGTCTTTTCATTAAACTGAATTTCGTCCTTCTTGATACCACCGAAAAGGCTGGCACCAAACTGACCATCACCGATAGGAAGAGCGTATTCCATCCAGTTAGAGTATCCCTGGCCACCGGCATAGAGGCGAGCCGTCGTAGCAGGCTCCGTATACCAAAGGGTGAGGTCGTTAGCTGGAACGTAGCCTTCGATACCCGTAGATTTGCAGTCAGCATATTCCATCTTGTCGGGATCCACGAAGGTAAGCACGTTGTTGCCATCGTTAGCTTGCCAGAAGCCGATGGTATTGTTATTGTTGTCGCCACCCCACTTATTCCAGTGGTTGTTGCCACTCTTGCCAATGGCTACAATTTCGAAACCGCTGCCGTATTGTCCGTTGGTTGATTCCACAAGCTGGAAGCCGTTGGGATCTTTCGTTTTACTAGAACGGATGGGGTTGCTGTTGAGGCCACCTACTTCCGGAGTAATCGGTTCGTTGCTGACAATTGCATATACGCCAGTCTTATTTACCAATTGGAAGTTGTCTTTCGTACCGACTAGTTTCCACATTTGAGCATCGGCAGGGTCAGCAGCGTAGATACGGATGCAATTGTCCGTGCCGTTGGTGCTAAGACTTGCGCAACCTTTGTTGCAGAGGAAGCGTACAAAGTAATACTTCTCCTTCGTGCCATCCTCAGTAGAGAATTCAGGCCAAATCGTTGTCTTTATATTAAAGAACAATTGGTTGTTGATGTCTCCAGTTCCCCATTCACCGAGTTCCTTGTCATTACCGGCACCGCCCCATTGGTTCATACCATTGTTGGCATTAGCTACACGGTGAATTTCCCAATAGCCTTCAGCAGAGCCTTTGACCATTTTCAGTTCTGCGGCTTGGTCTTTGTTACCAGTAACAAATCTGTCTTTAAATCCGACCCAGTTGCCAGCCTTACTCTTCATCTTGTAAGATTCGCTGGTACCAATGAATTGGAATTGTTCGTTTGTTGCTGGATTACCAGCCTTGGTCTTCATCTTCTGTCCCGCACCTTTGTCGGACAAGAAGATGTTGTCGCCGCCTGCCTTAAACTGTACGGTGTACCACACGGGGTTTTCTTCCGTAGAGAATTCAGGCAAGGTACTTTGCGCTTTTGCCATCATGATAGCAAAGAGTGCAAAGAAGAAAAGGGTAATTCTTTTCATTGCTTGTTGATTTTTTATGTTAGTAATTGATTTGTATGTTCTTCGTAGAATGGGAGCAAAAATACGTAATTTCTTGTATATCTAATCTTTCTATTTCCATTATTACCAAACCTGTTACAGAACTCAGGCATTATAGGGGAGTCGGGTTGCAAAAAAGGAAGAAAACGGACGCCTCTATCAAAATAGGGACGTCCGCTTTCTTCCTATCAGAAGGTAGGAAAGTTGCTTTCCAATCCATTATCAAAGGTCGGGATAATACGTTTTCTTGCCTGCTTCGAGGGTGTTGAGCATTAACATACAGATGGTCATCGGGCCAACTCCACCAGGTACGGGAGTAATGTAAGAACAGTGTGGGGCTACTGTCTCAAAGTCTACGTCGCCTTGCAGACGAAAGCCTTTGGGACGAGTGGAGTCGGGTACACGGGTTGTGCCGACATCGATAACTACAGCACCGGGCTTAACCATATCAGCTGTGACAAAGCCTGGTTGGCCTATGGCTGCAATGAGAATATCAGCCTCTTGACATTCTTTGACTAAGTTGCGGCTATGACTGTGACAGACCGTCACTGTCGCATCGCCGTATTGCTTTTGTACCATGAGTTGTGCCATGGGCTTTCCGACGATGTTGGAACGTCCTAAAATAACACATTTGCGTCCAGAGGTTTCGATGTGGTAACGTCGAAGTAACTCCATAATACCTTTGGGAGTAGCTGAAAGGAAGCAGGGCAGACCAATTGCCATACGCCCGACATTGATGGGATGGAATCCGTCAACATCTTTGCGGTAGTCAATGGCTTCAATTATTTTCTGTTCGTTGATGTGTCGAGGGAGGGGGAGCTGTACGATGAATCCGTCAATATCAGTGTCTTTATTGAGTTGGTCTACGCAGTTCAAGAGTTCCTCTTCGGTGACATTCTCTTCGAAGCGGACGAGGGTCGATTGAAAACCGCAAGCTTCGCAAGCCAGTACCTTGTTGTGTACGTAGGTTTCGCTACCGCCATCATGTCCAACGAGCACGGCTGCCAGATGCGGACGTTTACCACCATGGGTCACGATCTGCTTTACTTCTTCTGCTATTTCTTGTTTGATTAAGGCGGCTGTTGCCTTTCCATTGATCAGTTGCATGGGGCTATGAGGTTGAAAAGTTACTTTTGGTAGAGGATAAAATAGGATTATCCCTTACGAACTACAAACCCAGGATGCTGCCCGTTAAGCAGTATCCTGGGTTTGATGATGTTCTTATTTCATTTTAGGCATACCTGGCATGCCGGGCATTTTAGGCATTTGCTTCATCAGTTTGCCCATGTTGGCACCCGTCACCAGTTTCATCATCTTGCGCGTTTGATCAAACTGCTTGATGAGGCGGTTTACGTCCTGCACCTTCGTACCCGAACCTTTTGCGATACGTTCGCGACGGCTCTTGTTGAGGATTTCAGGGTTCTCGCGTTCCTTCGGCGTCATGGAGAGGATAATAGCCTCAATGCCCTTAAAGGCGTTGTCGTCGATTTCCACATCCTTGAGAGCTTTACCCACACCCGGAATCATGGAAGCCAAGTCCTTGAGATTACCCATCTTCTTGATCTGCTGGATTTGTGCCAAGAAGTCGTTGAAGTCAAATTTATTCTTTTGAATCTTGCGCTGCAACTTGCGAGCCTCTTCTTCGTCGAAGATGTCTTGTGCACGTTCTACGAGGCTGACGATGTCACCCATACCGAGGATACGGTCTGCCATACGTTCGGGGTGGAACACATCGAGTGCTTCCATCTTTTCACCCGTACCGACAAACATAATCGGTTTGTCAACGACAGTACGGATAGAAAGGGCCGCACCACCACGTGTGTCACCGTCGAGCTTCGTCAGTACAACACCCTCGTAGTCCAATCGGTCGTTGAATTCCTTCGCGGTGTTGACTGCGTCTTGACCCGTCATGGCGTCTACGACAAAGAGCGTATCATCCGGGTTAATAGCGGCCTTAATGGCAGCGATTTCGTTCATCAGCTCTTCGTCTACAGCCAAACGACCAGCCGTATCGACAATGACCGTGTCGTATCCCTTAGCCTTTGCTTCCTGAATACCCTCTTGTGCAATCTTCACGGGATCCTTCTCCGTCAGATTCATGTAGATGGGCACTTCAATCTGTTCAGCCAATACGCGAAGTTGCTCAACAGCTGCAGGACGATAAACGTCGCAGGCTACGAGCAACGGCTTGCGATGTTTCTTCTGCTTGAGGTGGAAAGCGAGCTTACCCGAGAGAGTCGTTTTACCTGCACCGTTCAAACCTGCCATCAAAATGACTGAAGGACGGCTGCTCAGTTTCAATTCGCGGGCATGGGCCCCCATCAGTTGCGCCAATTCGTCGTGTACGATTTTGACCATCAGCTGACCCGGCTTTACACTGGTCAGTACGTTCTGACCCAAAGCCTTTTGCTTTACCGTGTCCGTGAAGTTTTTAGCAACCTTGTAGTTCACATCGGCATCGAGTAAGGCGCGACGCACGTCCTTCAAGGTTTCAGACACATTGATTTCGGTAATCTTGCCTTCACCTTTCAGTATTTTGAAGGACCGTTCAAGTCTTTCGGAGAGATTTTCAAACATGCTGTTATTCTAATTTGTGGAGCGTGCCTGTGGAAAAGAGACCTGTGGAAAAGAGATAAGTAGGGCGAAGGTTTGGAATCCGTGGAAGCGATGAAAAAGGAATTTTCATCTGGGACGCTGTCAGTGTCTAACTTCTTTGCTTTCAGCGTGGTTACTTCAAGTTTGCCAACCTTCATAGAGAAGCCTCGGGCACGCGTTTTATTTGGAGCGCAAAGTTAACACTTTACCTCATAATTTGTACCTTTGCGTGGAAAATAAATCTTTGATAATCGTGACTAAATCGCATTCATCTTCAGCAGCCCCGCGCGTTCGTGGGGCTGCTTCGCAGTCAGCAACAAACACCGTGTCGAGGACAGCCTCTTCCAAGTCTTGTTGCATGCTTCGTCCGCAGGTAGCACGTGGCTTAACCTACGGTTTGGGCTTCGTAGCCTTTTTCCTGTTCTTGGGTTGGGTTTATGGCGATGTGCTTTCCCGTGCCGAGCAGGATAGTTATGTTTCGACTTCCTCCGAAACCATGCACTTCTTGTTAAGCCAGCCTTTGGGCGCAGTTTATGCCTGCAGTCGGTGGGCACTGCTCTTGTTTAAGAGTCCGTGGTTGGGTGCTTTCGTGTTGGCCGGGGTATATACCTTGACGGCTCGCTTGCTCGATTATGCGACCTGTTTACCTCGTCGGTGGGAAGGTCTGGGCTTTTTAGCGGCAGGTGGTCAATTGGCCTGGATGATTTACAAAGGCATCAATCTGTACTATAAAAATGAACCTTCGCTCTTTCTGCTGATCGCTGCCATCGTGTTGGTTGTCTCTGGCATTTTGGCGGGGGGAATGTGGCTCATTCGTCGTAAGAGACAAACGGCTGTTGGGTCTGGAGTTCGTCCTTACGGGGTGTTGTTGGCCTGTGCACTCCCAGCTGTTGCCACGTGGGCGGCTTACCATTATAATGACAACGTGATGCGTACCGCACGTTTCCAATTATTGACTGAGGCACAGGATTGGAATACCATCGTAGAGGAAGCTCGTGAAGCCAAGCAACCGAGCCGTGCAGTAGCCGCTTATCATGCTATAGCCTTACTACAGACAGATCAGTTGTTGGAAGGAATTTTCGAATTGCCTTATGATTATCCGAAGGAACGTTTGGAAGAGCATGATGGCAGCGAGGAGTACGGGTTGTTCTTGACCGATTGTAATTTGTATGCTGGTTTGCTCAATTGTGCTTATCGCAATGCAATGGACCAAATGGTGATGAATGGTCCTCGCATTTATACATTGAAGCGGTTGGCATTAGCCTCCTTGCTGAATGGCGAAAAGGAGCTTTGTCAGCGTTACTTGACACTTTTGCGGCAAACGCCCCTTGAAGGTGATTTTGTGAAGCGTTGCGAAACGTGGTTACAGCATGACGATCAACTCAAGGCTGACGACAATTGGCAGCGTGTACTTTCGCGTTATCCACAAGAGGACCTGTTTGAACAGAATTATCGCAGTCCGGCATTCTTAGGTTATAACGTAGGTCTTTCTTCAGGCTCTGATGCCACCCTGGTTACTTCGATTGCTGCTTGTCTTTATTCGAAAGACCTGCAGTCCTTTATCGTTCGTGCACAGATTTGGGCGCAAAAGGGGAAAACCTTCCCGCTCTGTATGCAGGAAGCCTTGGCCATCATGGCCCTCAAGCAGCCTGAAATTTTGGATGCATTCCCGCAAATCGGTCGTTTCGTACCCGATCAGATTCGCTCTTTTATGGTCGATGCCAAGCCCTATGTCAATGATCGTTTGGCTCTTCGTCGCGAACTGCGCGAACGTTGGCTGGGTACCTATGTATATTATTATTACACCGAAAATAATGATCCCGACCAGGTGGAAAAGCCTGCTGAGAATACTCAAAATGTCGGTGTGAACTAATTCCTTCTAACAATGAAGGGCATTTTCAACCAGACCAGTTTAAGCGTTTATTGACTGGGCAGGTATGTTCTGCCCGCATTCTTTTACTGACATTGGTTGAACTTGTCAAGAATCGTTTTTGTTATGCGCATACATTATTCATTTCTATCTTTCGTTCTGCTGTTACTGTTTGTAGCTTGTGGAAAACCTCAAGCCGAGGTACCGGCCAATAGTACAGCTGTACAGGAAAATCCCTCCATCTATCCCGACTATCGGGACATCACGATTCCCCCCAACATCGCCCCACTTAATATTCAAGTGCGTGCGGCCGGTGAAGCCTTTGTGGCTTCAGTTGAAGGCAATGGCAAGCAAGTCGTAGCTGCTAGCGAGGGAGATGATACCACCCTTCGTTTTGACACCATCGCCTGGCGTGACCTTTTGCAAGCTAATCAGGGCAAGCAATTGACCGTTACGCTCTATGCCCAACGCAACGGTGCATGGGTACGTTTTCCCGCCTATCAGCTTACAGTCGCTCCAGAGCCCATTGATCGCTACCTCTCGTATCGTTTGATAGAGCCTTCCTACGAACTTTATCGTCAGTTGGGACTTTATCAGCGTGATTTGGAAACCTTCCAGGTGCATACCATTTATGAGAATAACCGCACATTTGATGCGGATAACAATCATTGCATCAACTGCCATAACTATCAGAATTACAGCACGCGTCGTATGCTTTTCCACGTGCGTGCCAAGCATGGCGGAACTGTCTTTGTTGAAGACGGAAAGGCGCACAAGATGGATATGAAGGCAGACTCCGTACTTTCTAATTCCGTTTATCCTTCTTGGCATCCTACTCGCAATTGGGTTGTGTTCTCATCCAATCAAACGGGACAGGCTTTCTACATGGCCAATCATGAAAAGATCGATGTCGTAGACTATGGTTCTGATCTCATATTCTATGATGCAGACAAACGTCAATTGTCCAATATCCTCAAGACTGATACCTATTTGGAAACCTTCCCTTGCTGGTCACCTGATGGAAAGAAAATCTATTATTGTGCTGCTTATGTGCCTGAGTTTGCCAACACGACGACTGAGCAACGCATCAATCTCATCACGCAGATTTGCAAGAATGTGCGTTACAATTTGATGAGCATTACTTTCGATCCTGCCACGCGTACTTTCGGTGCTCCCGTGGTAGAGTACGATGCAGTAGCGCAAGGCAAGAGTGTGGCAGTGCCTCGTGTGAGTCCAGACGGGAAGTATGTGCTCTTTACGTTGGCAGACTTTGGTCAGTTCCACATCTGGCATAAGTCGTCTGACCTTTACGTCAAGAACCTCGAAACTGATAGTGTATATGCCCTTCAAGCAACGAACAGTCCGGCAGTAGATAGTTACCATTCGTGGAGCTCCAACGGGCGTTGGATGGTCTTTAGTTCGCGTCGGGACGATGGTTCCTATACTCGTCCTTACATTGCTTACTTTGACCGCCAGGGCAAGGGACACAAGGCTTTCTTATTGCCTCAGGAAGATCCCGAGCAAAATATACTCTTGACTAAGAGTTACAATGTGCCCGAGCTGACGCGCGATGCAGTTCGTATCAGTGCAGATGAACTGAAGGAATGTATTTATGCTGACGATAAAGCACAGAAGGTGACTTATAAGTAATCAAGAGGTTATCTCTTACTAAGATTCTATTAAAGGGGACAGCTACTGTTCACACCATAAGCATTTGCGATTGGATGAACGGTAGCTGTCCCCTTTTTTCGTTTTAGCAAGAACCACGGAAAGCAAGGAATGCACGGAAGCTCTTTGTTCCGTATTTTCCGTTCCTTCCGTTCTTTCCGTTCCTTCCGTTCTTTCCGTTCTTTCCGTGGTTAATAACTTAACCAGCAGAAGCATTGCACCAAGTCGTTATTTCGTGCAAGCAAGAACCACAGAAAATACAGAAGGAACGGAAAATACGAAAGCTTCAAGTTTCGTAAATTCCGTTCCTTCCGTTGAATCCGTGGTTGTTAAAAACCTCAAGCAGCAGAGGAACACATCCTATAGCCCCTTGAGACCGTGTCGTAGTACACCATCCTTTATACAGTGCACTTCCAAGTAAGGTTGTTACCCCACGCTTCCTTCCAGCGAGACACTGAGGAGCTTTTGGGCTTCGACAGCAAACTCCATCGGAAGTTTATTAATCACATCGCGCGCATAGCCACCGACAATCAGAGCAACCGCGTCCTCTGTCGGAATGCCGCGTTGGTTGCAATAGAGCAATTGGTCTTCCGAGATTTTAGAAGTCGTAGCTTCGTGTTCAACCGTAGCGTCCGGATTGGCATTGTCAATGTAAGGGAAAGTATGCGCCCCACATTCCGAGCCGAGCAACAAAGAGTCGCACGAAGAGTAGTTACGCGCTCCGCTTGCCTTCGAACCGATTTTGACCAAACCACGGTAAGAGTTCTGACTCTTGCCAGCCGAAATACCCTTTGAGATAATCGTACTGCGCGTGTTCTTACCGATGTGAATCATCTTCGTACCCGTGTCCGCTTCCTGGTGATTGTTGGTCACAGCTACCGAGTAGAATTCCGCCTGCGAGTTATCCCCCATCAAGACACACGAAGGATATTTCCACGTGATGGCCGATCCCGTTTCCACCTGCGTCCACGAAAGTTTCGAGTTCGCCCCACGCAGTTGACCGCGCTTCGTGACGAGGTTATACACACCGCCCACACCGTTTTTATCGCCAGGATACCAGTTTTGTACGGTAGAGTATTTTACCTCCGCATTTTCCTTAACCACGATTTCCACGATGGCCGCGTGTAGTTGGTTTTCGTCACGCATCGGAGCCGTACAACCTTCGAGGTAGCTCACGTAGCCCCCATCGTCACAAACGATGAGCGTGCGTTCGAACTGTCCCGTGTTGACCGCATTGATACGGAAGTAAGTAGAGAGTTCCATCGGACAACGTACCCCCTTGGGAATGTAGACAAACGAGCCGTCAGAGAATACAGCACTGTTGAGTGCCGCAAAGTAGTTGTCACGATAAGGAACCACCGTGCCGAGGTATTTGCGTACCAATTCGGGATTTTCGCGAACAGCCTCTGAGATGGAACTAAAGATGACGCCTTTTTCCTGGAGTTTCTCCTTGAAAGTCGTTTTGACACTGACCGAGTCCATCACCGCGTCGACCGCCACGCCCGCCAAGGCCATGCGTTCTTCGAGGGGAATACCCAGTTTGTCAAAGGTCTTCATCAATTCCGGGTCAATCTCCTTTTTACCTTCGTCCTTCTGTTTTTTCGTCGGATCTGCATAGTAGGAAATCGCCTGGTAGTCAATGGCAGGCAGGTTGACGTGCGCCCAGTCAGGCTGTTCGAGCGTCTGCCAATAGCGGAAAGCCTTCAGACGGAAGTCGAGCAACCATTCCGGTTCGCCTTTTTTCTCTGAAATCAGCCGAATCACGTCCTCGTTGAGGCCCTTTTCGATGATTTCAGTATGGATGTCGGTGGTAAAGCCATATTCATAGCCTTTGTCCGCCAATTCCTTTACATATTCATTAGATGCCATAAGTACGGAATGCTATTTTTTCTCAGTATGCGTGGGGTTCATTTCCACCCACACGGTGTCAGAAGTCACTTCCTCGTGAAGGGGAGTCGTGTACTGACTGGTAGAGTCCGTGGGGAAGAACGTCTGCAGGGCACCTGTCACGGGTTTGAAGAGGCGAGACGTTTCCGTCTTCTCTTCATTGAGGATGTGGAGGGTCTGCATCACGTTGAGCACGCAACTGATCAGGATGAAAAACTTAAGTACGCTGACTGCGGCACCGAGGATGGAGTTCGGAATGCCCAGTTTCATACCCTTGAGTGCCTTCGTCAGTACGTTTGCCGCAAAGCCCAACAGAATGGGTACGACAATCCAGAGCAGGAAGAAGGCTATGATGCTGGTCATCATGTTGCTTTCTGTACCGTTGACCGCCAAATATTGGCTGAACTGACTGTAACAGGTAGCAGCAACTAACAGACCGACGAGAAAGCCGACGGTCGAGATGACTTCTTTAATGAATCCTGCGCGCCAGCCGCTGAAGGCTGCCCAAAGCAACAGGACCAGGATGAAAATATCAATCATGTGAGAGTGTGTAGTTAAGGGTTAAAGAGGAGAGGAAACGATCCATCGAAATAACTGTATTTCGAGAAGCCTGCCATCAGCGAGCTTACTAATCAAGTATCTCGATGGACCGTCCTCCCAACCTTATTTCTTACCGATTTTACTTTTTGCTTACCAGTCGCATCGCTTCGCCAACCCACAGCACGATAGAAGTGCCGCCGATAATCAGCAACCAGTCGATGGAAGAAAGCGGAGTGACGCTAAACATCTTGCCGCCAACGGTCACGATGCCAATCTGACCGACCAAAATCAGCAGGGCAATCAAGCCGAAGCCTTGGCAACCCTTGAAGTGGAAAGCAGAGCGACCCGTCTCGAAGGCACGGGCATTAAACATATTCCAGAATTGCAACATCACGAAGATGGTGAAGAACATACTCAGCTCGTAGGCACTCAGTGCAGGCACCGTGCTGCGGTAAGCGGCCAAGTTCGTGAGGGCCGTCAAGGAGGCAATGTCATAGTTTTGGAAGATGAAGAGCAAGCCAATCAGCATCGCAGTGAAGAGCACACCGACACCGACAATTGCAACACGCATGGTACGCGTAATGATGAATGCCGTACGCGGACGGGGCTGGTCCTTCATCACCGCTTCCGAAGGAGGCAGGGAAGCCAGTGCCATAGCGGCAAAGGTGTCCATAATCAAGTTTACCCAGAGCATCTGTGTGACAGTCAGCGGAGATTCCGTGCCGAAGAAGGCACCGAAGAGCACAATGAGACAGGCTACCACGTTGACCGTCATCTGGAAGAGAATGAAGCGCTGAATGTTCTGGTAGAGCGAACGACCCCACATCACGGCGCGGGCAATCGAAGAGAAGGAGTTGTCGACAATCGTAATGTCAGAAGCCTCCTTCGCCACACTCGTACCGTCACCCATCGACAGACCCACGTGGGCAGCCTTCAAGGCCGGTGCATCGTTCGTACCGTCACCCGTAACGGCAACCACCTGTCCCTTCTTTTGCAGGGTTTCTACTAGGCGTTTCTTGTCCATCGGACGGGCACGTGAGATGATTTTAATGTCCAAAATGCGTTTCCACAGTTCTTCGTCGCTGAGTGCGGCAAATTCCGGTCCCGTAATGATGTGGTCCTCGCTGTCTTGGTCAGTCCACAGACCAATTTGGCGACCGATTTCCTTGGCCGTACCCGGTGTATCACCCGTTACAATCTTGATGCTGATACCCGCATCAATACATTGACGAATCGCCGCAGGCACTTCCTTGCGTACAGGGTCGGCAATGGCCACAATACCCAGGAAGGTCAAGTGTGTGGCGGTGACGTGCGTTTCGTCAAAGGTCGCATCGCCTTCGTCCAATACCTGGTAAGCGAAGCCCAACGTACGCATGGCCTTCTGCTGATAGCCGAGCAACTGTGCGTCGACCTTCTCCTTCGTGATACCTTCTACGCAACTCTGCTGACAGAGTCCGAAGATGATTTCGGGAGCCCCCTTCACATAAAGGATGCGCTTGCCCGGCAGTGCGTTCGAACGAACCACCGTAGCCATGTATTTACGCTCCGTCGAGAAGGGAAGCTCCTCCAGGCGTTCCGCCTTCTCCTTGAGGGGCAAGTATTCCACGCCCTGCTGGTGAAGCCAGAGCAGAAGGGCACCTTCCGTAGGATTACCCAATACCGAAGGCGTATTTTTCTCGGCACTAAATTCCAAGGAAGCCGTTGAGTTCACAGCAATACCTTCTTGGATGAGGAGGCTCGTTTCGTCCGTACCCAGTTGCTGCTCGGCAGTCAAACCGTAGAAACTGGTCTCATAGACCGTCATTTGGTTCTGAGTGAGTGTACCCGTCTTGTCCGTACAGATAACCGTCGTGGCACCCATCGTTTCGCAAGCGTGCATTTTGCGCACCAAGTTGTTGGTTTTCAACATGCGGCGCATGCTGTAAGCCAAGCTCAGCGTCACCGCCATCGGCAAACCTTCAGGCACCGACACCACAATCAGCGTCACGGCAATCATCAGCGTTTGGAGCGTTTCCGTAAGCAGCGCATCGAGTGTGCCACCCCCCAGCGTTTCATTCAAGCCGAGTACGCAACCAATGAACAGGGCAAAGAAGGTAATCAGTGTGGCCACGCAACTGGCACTCTTCCATTTCGGGAATTTGGCAATGACGAGGTAGAAGAAGATAACCGTCGGTATCGCCAGTGACCAGGCCATCGGTTCCCAGTCGAAGTATTTCACCAGTCTGCCGACAATGATCAGTCCGGCGATGGCATAGCTCACGTTCGAGATGAGACCAGCCAGTCCTTCCAACTGCTCGTTGAGCGGCGTCTTTACACTGTCGTCGATTTGTGCCGCCACAAACACCTTGCCGTTTTCCGTGTGGTCACCCACAGCCGTCACACGCATCACGCCGTGACCTTCCATCACCTTGGTGCCACGCATCGCCATGTTAGAGGCAAAGGTCGCTTCGGGGTCAAACTCCTCGGGACGAGTCGTCTTGTGGCAGATGGGTTCACCCGTCAGGGTTGACTCGTCAATGCCCAGCGTGACAGCCTCCAGCAATTCGCCGTCAGCAGGCACCTCTTCACCCGTAGAGAGCACCACGATGTCACCCACAACGACTTCACGCTTAGGAATACTCATAGAGCGTCCTTCACGAATCACCTGTACGGGTTCGTCGTCATTGACCTGGTTGAGGATGGCAAACTCCTTGTCAGCCTTCATCTCGAAGTAGAAGGCAAGTCCGGTGGCCAGCAGAATGGCAACAAAGATGCCGACAGGTTCAAAGAAAACTTCAGCAGAGTGGCCCAGTCCGAAGAATTCGTAGAAGGCAATGCCCACACTCAGCACACCGGCAATGAGCAGAATAATAATCAGAGGGTCGCCAAATTTGGCAAAGAATTTCGTCCAGAGTGATTCTTTGTCGGGAGGAGTCAGTACGTTTTCGCCGTGCTGCTTCCGACTTTCATTAACTTCGGCTGCAGTGAGTCCGGAGTAGTGCTTGGTCTGTTGCATAGGTATATGGATGTTTGTTGAATCTTAGTCGGTTTTATTGTCAAAAATCTGAGCCGCAAAGTTAGTGGAATTTTCTGAGGCAACGTAAGTGCGGGTAAAGTAATCAGAGCGGCCGGGTTATGTGACTGAACACAGAAGCAGAAAATGCGGTGCAACAAGGTGATGGCATGTGCAAGCAATTGGATTGAATGATATAAAACAATTTTCTACACCTACTTATATCCTCAGGAAGAAGGTGGAAATGTCAGCATGCCGTTGGCGACACGGTGATTTATGCGTAATATTGCGTGGCGGTTGAGCGTCTGAAAGCTGTTTCGCCCCTTCACGTGAGTCAATTTCAATCGATACCTGTCGACCGGACTTGACTCCCAACGACTCATCGTCACCACAATTCACTTGATAAATTCATAACCACCCTCTAACCCCCAATCCCCGTCTCACTCATGACCCTTCATCATCCCGACCCGATGGGTTCCGCCATCGCAGATTATTGGAAGGAGCGGCGTGCAGCCTGCCTCCGTGTGTTTTCCCCCGATTTTGACGAAGACGAAATTCCCGTATCGACACTGTTTCGCACCTGGGAGGAAATGCCACCCCTTGAACAACAGGCACTTTCGCTCGCTACAGGCAAAGTGCTGGATGTAGGAGCCGGCGCTGGTTGTCACTCGTTGGTACTTCAAGCACGCGGAGTCGAAGTCCATGCCATCGACCTTTCTGAACTCGGTGTGCAGACCATGCGCGAACGTGGCGTGCGAGAGGCACGGGTGCAAAACTTTTGGCAAGTGACCGAACGCTACGACACGGTTTTGATGTTGATGAATGGTATCGGCATTGTGGGGCGCATCGCCGCCTTGCCCACCTTCTTCCAGCATCTCGATCAGCTTCTCACCCCCGCAGGTCAAGTCCTGCTTGATTCTTCCGACCTGCGTTATCTCTACGAAGACGAGGACGGCACGTTCGAGTGGGACGAAACCGATGGATATTACGGCGAATTGACCTATTCCATGCAGTACCGCAATGTGAAGGGAGCCTCCTTCCCCTGGCTTTACCTGGACTTCCCGACCCTCGAACGCATCGCCCGTGCCCACGGCTTTTGTGCCGAGCTTCTCGCCGAGGGTGAACATTATGATTATCTGGCTCGTTTGCGCCGTGTGGTGGAGTAAGCCAAGTTGAGCGTGTTTGTGTAGCAGTTCTTGCCGTACTGGTTGCTGCTCTTCTTCTTTCTTGTTGTTCTTCTTGTTTTTGGTGTTGTTCTTCTTGTTGTTCTTCTTGTTGTTCTTGGTGTTGTACGGTCGCGGCATGCCGCGACCCAAAGCAGAAGTATCTTATTCGATGGAATGTTCGGTCTTTCGCAATGGGTCGCGGCATGCCGCGACCGTACTTCATGAGCGTCCCTATACAGCCTGATTTGAATGAAAGAGGGTCAATCTGCCGATGGGTAGATTGACCCTCTTGGGTTAATATAGGTATGGTCGTGCGGAATTTATTCCGCCCATTCGTCCGTATCCCATGCGTGGAAGTCTGTGGAGAAGTCTTTTCCCGATGCGTCGTAACGGTCCGTTTCGCCGCCTACGGGAATGTTAGAAATGGCCATGAGGCTGTTCTCAGCTGCCAGACGGATGCGCTCGCAACGGGGGTGGTTATACATTTTCTTTTTCTTCATTGTGAGTATAAAAGATTAGCAATGAATAATGAGAAGGAAAGAAGGGGACGCTTAGCGTCCCACCTTCTTACCGTTAAGGATGTAAATACCCTTAGGCAGTGCCTGCAAGTTGCCGTCCGTGCGAACGAGGCGACCGTTGAGGTCATAGATGTTGCCGCTTTGCGGCGCCTCCGTCGTTTCTACCTCGCCGATACCTGTCGTTTCGTCCATTCCTTGAATGTTATATTGACTATAAGGTTCAGTTGCTTTATAGGTTGCTACTGCTTCTTGGGGGACATAGATTGTTTGGGGGTTGAAGAGTTCACCCCAACACATATCGACAAATGGAGGTTTGATAGAATGGATGTATAAAGTTTTCAGTTCGCTGCAGCCTTTGAAAACATTGAAGCCAATTATCTTGACGGAATTGGGTATGTGGATTTTTGTCAGGTTGCTATTTTTGAAAGCATAGTCTTCAATCGACGTGACGGAATTGGGTATTTGATATTCTCCTTGTTTCCCTTCTGGGCATAGAATCAGTTTTTGTTGGAATTTATCAAAAAGTACACCATCTGAAGAAGAGTAATTTGCATTATCAGAATCGACTGTGATGTCTGTCAGTCTTTTGCAGCCCCAAAAAGTATCGTTCCAAATCGTCGTGACGGAGTTGGGGATGTGGATGCTTGTCAGATTTTCGCAGTCAGAGAAAGCACCGTACGCGATCGTTGTGACTGAATTGGGTATGTTGATGTTTGTCAGTCCTTTACAGCCTGAGAAAGCATGATACTCGATATTTGTGACTGAATTGGGTATGTTGATGTTTGTCAGTCCTTTGCAGTCAGAGAAAGCATAGTTTCCAATCGTCGTGACGGAATTGGGTATGTTGATGTTTGTCAGGTTGCTGAAGCCACTGAAAGCATAGTTTCCAATCGTCGTGACGGAATAGGTTTTATTCCAATCTGTAGCCGTAACAGTGGAGGGTATCTGAAGTGCGCCAGTTAGCTGAGTTTCATAAAAAATGACTTCTACTTCTTTTTCATTTAGAACCTTATAAATTAAGTTGTCTACAGTAAACGTACTTCCTACTTCTCCGTTTATTGCTTGAATGTTATATCGTTGGTATGGTGCAGCAGCTTGATAAATCGCAATCGCTTTTTGGGGGACATAGATTGTTTGGAGGGTTGTAGTATAACCAAAACTGTTGTTAGTGATAATTGGTGGATTGATAGAATAGAAGTGCAGAGTTTTTAGGTCGCGACAGTCTGAGAAAGCATAGTCCCCTATCGTCGTGACGGAATTGGGTATGTTGATGTTTGTCAGTCCTTTACAGCCTGAGAAAGCCCCGTTTCCAATCGTCGTGATGGAATTGTTGGACATGTTGATGTTTGTTAGGTTGCTATTTTGGAAAGCATAGTCCTTAATCGTCGTGACGGAATTGGGTATGTTGATGTTTCTCAGGTCGCTATTTTGGAAAGCACCGTTTCCAATCGTCGTGACTGAATTGGGTATGTTGATGTTTGTTAGGTTGCTATTTTGGAAAGCATCGTCTCCAATCGTCGTGACGGAATTGGGTATTTGATATACTCCAGATTTACCTTCTGGACATTGAATCAGAAGCTGTTGTGCTTTATCAAAAAGTACGCCATCTGAAGAAGAGTAATTTGTATTATCAGAATCGACTGTGATGTCTGTCAGTCTTTTGCAGCCCCAAAAAGCATCGTTCCCAATCGTCGTGACGGAGTTGGGGATGTTGATGGAAATCAGTGCGCTACAGTTGGAGAAAGCACCGTTCCCAATCGTCGTGACGGAGTTGGGGATGTTGATGGAAATCAGTGCGCTACAGTTGGAGAAAGCACCGTTTCCAATCGTCGTGACGGAGTTGGGGATGTTGATGTTTGACAGGTAGCTATTCTGGAAAGCACCGTTTCCAATCGTCGTGACTGAATTGGGTATGTTGATGTTTGACAGCCATCTGCAGTTAAAGAAAGCATAGTTCCCAATCATCGTGACAGAATTGGGTATGTTGATGCTTGTCAGTTTTTCGCAGTTTGAGAAAGCATGGTTCCCAATTGTCGTGACTGAATTGGGTATGTTGATGTTTGTTAGGTTTCTGCAGTTAGAGAAAGGAGCGTCCCCAATCGTCGTGACTGAGTTAGGGATATTGATGTTTTTCAGTCCTTCGCATCCTTCGAAAACACTGTCTCTAATTGTTGTAACGGATTCGCTTATTTTGATATATGTCAGTTTTTCGCACTTCTTGAAAGCACCGCTCCCAATCGTTGTGACGGAATTGGGTATGTTGATGCTTGTCAGATTTTCGCAGCTTGAGAAAGCATAGTTCCCAATCGTCGTGACTGAATTGGGTATGTTGATGTTTGACAGACGTATGCAGTAAAAGAAAGCACCGTTCCCAATCGTCGTGACTGAATTGGGTATGTTGATGTCTGTCAAGTAGATGCAGCTCCAAAAAGCATAGTTCCCAATCGTTTTGACAGAATTGGGTATGCTGATGTTTCTCAGTCCGTAGCAGTCATAGAAAGCATAGTTCCCAATCGTTTTGACAGCATTGGGTATGTTGATGTCTCTCAGTCCGCTGCATTCAAAGAAAACACTGTCTCTAATTGTTGTAACGGATTCGCTTATTTTGATGCTTGCCAGTTTTCCGCATTTCTTGAAAGCACCGTTCCCAATCGTCGTGACTGAATTGGGTATATTGATGTTTGTTAGTCCGTAGCAGCTTGAGAAAGCACCGTTCCCAATCGTCTTGACTGAATTGGGTATATTGATGTTTGTCAGTCTGTCGCAGCCTGAGAAAGCACCGTTTCCAATCGTCGTGACTGAATTGGGTATATTGATGTTTGACAGGTAGCTATTCTGGAAAGCACCGTTCCCAATCGTCGTGACGGAATTGGGTATATTGATGTTTGTCAGTCCGTTGCAGTCTGAGAAGGCACTGTCCCCAATTGTTGTAATCGTATAGGTCTTATTATTCCAATCTACAGCCGTAACAGTGGAGGGGATCTGAATCTCGTATACTCCGTAGCGGTCTTTGAGGCCAATGACTTCTACCTCCTGTTCATTTAGAACTCTGTATTGTAGGTTGTCTGTCCAAAATGTACTTCCAACAATTTGTCCCCAAACGGCGACGTGGGGCATGAGGCAGGCTACTAATAGCAAGGCCTTGTGAATAAAATTGTGTGTTGACATAATGAAATGTTTTTTGTGTACAACCAATTTCTCTGCTCTTTCTTGATGGGGTAAGTTGTCGATAGATAGAGCGGGGAAAGCGATTGTATAGGGTAAAAAAGTGTGATTGAATATCAAAAATGGATGGAGTATCGCGGAAATGCCCGTTGCTAAGCATGTTTCGAGTAGGATATGGAGATGAGGCTATTGGATGTTAGCGTGCACTCTTTCTCCTTTTTGTAGCTTTTATTATCTCACTAAGGTTTGTTGCTCTTACAATACAACCAAACCATGCTGGCATAGCGCAAAGTTGTCATGCTGATTTTCGGCTTGGTGGATGAGTGAAAGACAATACGGAGTCGTGTTCCCACAGGAGGGAGCCTATGGGAACGAATGTAGCGTATACAAAAAATAAAATGGAAAACGAACGCAAGCAGACGAAGGGGCGTACGGGGCGTAGTGGATGATGTACGCGAATGACAAAGGGGACGTACGCTAATATACGAGGGACGTAGGGCTATCTTATACATAATCTTGCTCAAATAAATCATTCCCAGACGGGCAGAAGCCAATCTGGTCATTTCATTATTCTGCAAGACGGGACGCAGAGATCTGTTTGATAAGTAAGGAAAGGAGAGCCGTCCCACTATTTTCCACGAGGAATGAATTCCACGCCGAATTGCCTACGATAGTGTAACCTTTCCTTCAAAACTCCAACTGGAGTTCTGATTTGCATGGCAAATTTAAGTAAGTTATTACAATAAACAAAATCAGCTGTGATTTATTTCCTCTCTGTTTTCATATAAGCTCTATTCCACAGGGATAAATAATCGTGGATGGCTCTTATTTCTTCCTCTTCGCTGAATACCCCCTCGCGCGTAGGTGGCTTGAATAATCAACGTGCTTCACAGCCCAGGTCAACTCTCCGCAATATCATTCTTGCTCAGGGTGAATAGGATGATTATCTGGCTCGGTTGCGCCGTGTGGCGGAGTAAGCTAAGTTGAGCGGGTTTGTGTAGCAGTTCTTGCCGTACTGGTTGCTACTCTTCTTTTTCTTGTTGTTGTTCTTGGTGTTGGTGTTGTTCTTCTTGTTCTTCTTGTTGTTCTTCTTGGTGTTGTACGGTCGCGGCATGCCGCGACCCAAAGCAGAAGAATCTTATTCGATGGAATGTTCGGTCTTTTGCAATGGGTCGCGGCATGCCGCGACCGTACTTCATGAGCGTCCCAATATACATGTTCTTACCTCCATAATGGTTCCGTTTCCCATCCCTGCGGAAAGCCGAGAGCTTTTAAGTCAATTTCAGGAAACCGAATGAACAACCATGTTAGTTTGGATTGCATATCATTATTGGGGGATATAACATTAAGAAAGTACTTGATGATGCAAAGATCAAAGTAAGTACGCATGAAATCAGTTGGCAGCGTTATCCAGTTTCCTGCGGGGCTTTTGGGAATTGCTGGCTGAATAGCATTCTGCTTATTCCATACTCTTGAATGATGACCACAGGCGTTTCGAGTAACTGCAATAACTGTGAGCCATGACTCAAACACATTGATAGGTAAGCCAAAACGTTTTGCTATGCGTTTGCGTATGCGATTTTGTTTAATATTGCGATAAATGGCATTGACATTTCCAATAGTAAGCAGTTCTCCTAAAATCCACGATGGTGGGTAAGATTCTAAGTAAGTTCGCTTGTAATGGAGAATAAACTCTTCCTTGGATTTGCTGTATTCCTTGGATATTGCTCGCATTGTTTCATTAAACTTTGAATTATCCAAGAAATAGGAAGGGTCAGTAAGCCAGAAAGGATTGCCCATCATATCTGCTGGTATTTGCATCACAGCACGCCTGATAGCAATTTCAATTTTTTCGATCTCGTTGAACATGAGCAGTCTCAGTTTCTTGTCAAAGCGATACAGCATCATCACCTTTTTGAAAGTAGAACCTTCCTTGTACAAATGTGCAGTCTTGGGCATCTTCAATAAAGGATACATATAAGCAGACAATCTGTAATAACCAATATTGTCAAGGTATTGTATGGCTTTGTTTCTATCACAAATTTGTAAGCCCCGTGATTCAAGCAAATTAACGAGATTTTCTGAAGATTCAAATTGCTTTGTAAAGGGAATTGGATCCATCCTGTTCAAATGTGTATAAACAAAAAACGCCTCGCACGATTTGAGCATTGTTAAGAGGCTTGGCGAGGACTGACGTTGCGAAGATACGAATAATCATTGATGTCGGTAAGAAAAATCACGCAAAAGTCAATGTTGTTCTAAACGATTTGTATGTACGATAAATATGAGATTGTTGTAGATAACCCGTTGGCGGAATTAATTTAGTGCATACTTTTCGCTGTCGATACTTTCTGTCTTGGCTGCCAGCGATAAAGCTACAACATCTAAATCCGAAAACCCCGCAATATCATTCTTGCTCAGGGTGAACATTGTGATTATTGGACTCGTCTGCGTCGGTTGGCGAAGTGAGGAGGGTATCTCGTATGAGGGGAGACACTTTCGGTACGCTGAGTATACAGAGGGGCATGGGCTTCCTACGCTTAGGTTTATCCACAAGTAGATAAGGACGGGGCGTAGCATCCTTTCTGTACTGCTTCGAACTGCTGAGGCATCTCCAGCTTGGGGCTTCGGTAGTGTGGATAGTTTATTTCGCCTGTTGTTCGGAACGGTTCGAACAGCCGGCGATTCCTTTTTCTCTGCTCTCCCTTCCGTTAGGTAGGTTGCGCACTAGGGAGGGATTTTCAAACAGATACGATCCGCTGTGCGCGGAATACCATTGTTTAGGAAACAGAGATAATCCGCAGCGTGCGGAATACCATTGTTTGGCAAACAGAGATAATCCGCTGAGCGCGGAATACCCTTGTTTGGTAAACAGAGATAATCCGCAGAGTGCGGAATACCCTTGTTTGGTAAACAGAGATAATCCGCTGTGCGCGGAATACCCTTGTTTGGTAAACAGAGATAATCCGCAGAGTGCGGAATACCCTTGTTTGGTAAACAGAGATAATCCGCAGAGCGCGAAATACCATTGTTTGGGAAACAGATATAATCCGCAGAGTGCGAAATACCCTTGTTTGGAAAACAGAGGTTATCCGCTGAGCGCGGAATACCCTTGTTTGGTAAACAGAGATAATCCGCTGAGTGCGAAATACCATTGTTTGCGAAACAGAGATAATCCGCAGCGTGCGAAATACCATTGTTTGAAAATCGGAAGTAGAATGCACGTGTGCAGAAGGCCATCGCGGGATAATTGCTAATAACTGGTTGTACTGCATAAGTTTTTCGTGGGGCACGCGGAAGAGGTTGGTTGGAGAACTGATGTCAATCGATGGATTGTCAGACTCGGATTGTCAACAAGGAAGGCTGAGTGAGTGCAAATCTTTACTTGGTTGCGTGTTTTCAGATGAGTTCTTCGTTCCTCTCTTAGGTGATATGGATGAACCACGGAATGCACGGAATGGACGGAAAAAGGTCTCTTCCGTGTCTTTCCGTTTATTCCGTGGTAGTAAAAGAGAATAACCACGGAATACACGGAACTGACGGAAAAGGTCTCTTCCGTGTCTTTCCGTTTCTTCCGTGGTAGTAAAAGAGATGAACCACGGAATACACGGAGCAGACGGAAAAAGGTTCCTTCCGTGTCATTCCGTTTCTTCCGTGGTAGTTAAATGAGAAGAACCACGGAATGCACGGAATGCACGGAAAAAGGTTGCTTCCGTGTTTTTCCGTGTCCTTTTTGGAGAGTCAGGGTATCGTTTAACCTCATTCATCGTAATAAAACCGTGTGGAAAACGTTGAGTAGAGTACGTAACAATCACAACTATAAAGTATGAATTTTCAATCCCTGGTAGCGCAACGTTATTCCGTGCGCAGTTATACCGCCGAAGCGGTAAGTGAAGACGATATTCAGTATTTGTTAGCCTGTGCCCGTTTGGCCCCTTCAGCCGTAAACTTTCAGCCGTGGCATTTCTATGTCGTCCGTTCCGAAGAAGCAAAGGAAGGGCTGCGAGCCTGTTATGACCGGGAGTGGTTTCGCACAGCCCCCCTTTACATCGTCTGCACGGTGCGGCGTGATCTATCCTGGAAACGCAAGAGCGACGGAAAAGACCATGGAGACATCGATGTGGCCATTGCCGCCGAACATATTTGTCTGGCTGCAACCGAACGGGGACTGGGAACCTGCTGGGTGTGCAATTTCGATGGAGCACGCTGCCAGGAAGTGTTGCAATTGCCCGCTAACGAAGAGGCCGTTGTGCTGTTGCCCGTAGGACACGTTGCACCCGAGGCTGAAGCCAAGCCCAAGCAGCGCAAAGAATGGGAGGAATTGGTTTCCTGGCGTTGAGACAGGATAAAAATCAGGTTTCAGTAAGCGGGAAAGGGGGATTTTATGGCTGAAAAGCGGGAGCAGCGCAGATGGTCTGCCGCTAAATCACTATATTTGCTTGCCTATCGCAAAGTTTACCCCATCCCCCTTTTCAGCTAAACGTTTACAAGCAGATTCGTTCTGCTTGCTGGTTTAAACTTTGCCGGGCATAAACGAAATCCCAACTATTCCCACGATGAGTAACGAAACGAAAGACAAGACTTCTTCCCATCCGACCGATTCAGAGGATACCCTCCGTACGGACCTGGAAACGGAAGCACAGGAGGAACAGACCGAGAACCATACGGACTACAAACCGCAGGATGTAAAGGACCCGCAGGGAAATTTACAACTGACGGGGATGTATCAGAACTGGTTCTTGGATTATGCCTCGTATGTGATTCTGGAACGTGCCGTCCCCCATTTGGGCGACGGCCTGAAACCCGTACAGCGTCGCATCATGCACTCGATGAAGCGGTTGGACGATGGTCGATATAACAAAGTGGCCAACATCGTGGGTCATACCATGCAGTTTCACCCCCATGGCGATGCTTCGATTGGCGATGCTTTGGTGCAGTTGGGACAGAAAAATCTCCTCGTAGATTGCCAGGGTAACTGGGGTAACATCCTTACAGGCGACGGAGCCGCCGCGCCCCGTTACATTGAGGCTCGACTTTCGAAGTTTGCCCTCGATGTGCTGTTCAACCCTAAGACGACGGAGTGGAAACTGTCTTACGACGGACGTAACAAAGAACCCATCTCGCTCCCTGTAAAGTTTCCCCTGTTGTTGGCGCAGGGCGCAGAGGGTATTGCCGTAGGCCTTTCTGCCAAGATATTGCCCCATAATTTTGGGGAACTCTGTGATGCCGCCATCCACTACCTGCACGGGGAGAAATTTGCGCTCTATCCTGATTTTCTCACCGGTGGCTCAATCGATGTGTCGCGTTACAACGACGGATTACGAGGCGGAGCGGTGAAGGTGCGTGCCAAGATTGAGAAACTCGACAACAAGACGCTGGTCATTCGCGAGATACCCTACGGCAAGACCACTTCCTCGCTGATTGACTCCATTCTCAAGGCCAATGAGAAGGGGAAAATCAAGATTCGCAAGGTCGATGACAATACGGCCGCAGAGGTGGAAATTCTGGTACATCTTGCCCCAGGCACCTCCTCGGACAAGGCCATCGATGCACTCTATGCCTTTACCGACTGCGAAATATCGATTTCGCCCAATTGTTGCGTCATTGACGATAAGAAACCGAAGTTTCTGGCCGTGAGTGACGTGTTGCGCCGTTCGGTAGACAGTACCCGCTCGTTGTTGGAGAAAGAATTGCTCATTCGTCGGGGTGAACTGATGGAAAGTTTGCATTTCGCCTCGCTGGAACGCATCTTTATTGAGGAGCGCATTTATAAAGACCGTGCCTTTGAGCAAGCGAAGGACATGGACACGGCAGTGGCACACATCGAGTCGCGCCTGGAACCCTTTAAGGAAGGCTTCTATCGCGAGGTGACGCGCGACGACATCCTGCGCCTGATGGAAATCAAGATGGCACGCATCTTGAAGTTTAATAAGGATAAGGCCGATGAACTCATGAACCGCATGCGCGAGGAGGTGGCACGCATAGACCGTGACTTGAAGAATATGGTCGAGGTGACAGCCAATTGGTTTGCGCTGATTCGGGATAAATATGCAGCGGAGCATCCGCGCCGTACAGAAATCCGTTCGTTTGACAACATCGAAGCGACCAAGGTGATCGAAGCCAACGAAAAGCTCTACATCAACCGGGAAGACGGATTTATGGGTACCAGCTTGAAGAAGGACGAGTTTGTGGAAAACTGTTCGCCGATTGACGATGTCATTATCTTCTACCGCGACGGTACGTATAAGGTGACGCGCGTGCAGGAGAAGGTATTTATCGGCGAAACCGAACGCATGAAGGCGGAGAAGAAAAAGAAGGTGGAGATTATCCACATTGCTGTGTTCAAGAAGGGAGATAAGCGTACCATCTACAATGCCGTTTATCGCGATGCAGCCACCAACTCCTGCTACATCAAGCGATTTAATGTAACCTCCATCACACACGACCGGGAATACGACGTAACCACGGGTACGCCCGGCAGTCGCATTCTTTACTTCAGTGCCAACCCGAATGGTGAGGCCGAGGTTATCAAGGTGACGTTCCGCCCCAATCCGAAACTGAAACGCATCAGCTTTGATAAGGACTTTGGCGAGATTCTGGTGAAGGGCCGTCAGAGCCGAGGCAACTTGCTGACGCGTGTGGACGTTCACAAGGTGACGCTCAAGGCGCATGGTGCATCCACTTTGGGAGGCCGGAAGGTATGGTTTGACCACGATGTGCAACGACTCAATTACGACGAGCGCGGTGCTTACTTGGGTGAATTCCATTCCGACGACCGGGTACTCGTGATGCTCGAAAACGGTCAGTTCTATACGACGACCTTCGACATCAACAACCACTATGAGCCGACGGGACTGCTCCGTGTGGAGAAGTATGACGAGAATAAAGTGTGGACAGCCGTTCTCTTTGACGCTGACCAACAGGGATTCCCTTATGTGAAGCGTTTCACCCTGGAGCGTGTGACGCAGGCGCGTCCCCAAAGTTTCTTGGGCGACAATCCGCAGTCCCGTTTCGTCTTGCTGACCGATCAGGTTTATCCCCGTCTGCGCCTCACCTATGGCGGGGCAGATAGCTTCCGTGACCCCTTGGAAGTAGACGTGGAGCAGTTTATCGGTGTCAAGAGCTACAAGGCCAAGGGCAAACGACTGACCACTTGCGAGGTGAAGCTCATCGAGGAGCTGGAACCGCAACGCTTCCCGGAACCTGAAGAGGTAGCGGAGGAAACGGACGAAAGACAGCTTGTGGAGGTGGATGCTTCGCCGGAACCCAGCCTCTTTGACGGGCTGGATGATCAGGAGGAGTAATCTGCGCCACCCAGGAAAACGAGATAAGTAATAGAATCGACCCTTATACACCTTTATTATGAAACAGCAGAAAGAGCGACCGGTATGGAAGTTATTCTTTGATCTTCTGAAGGTGACAACCGGTAACCGGGATCAACTGCCCGTAGTGCCGACGGCTGAGGCATGGCATACCATTTACCAGTTAGCCAGTCAACAAGCATTGGTCGGTGTACTCTATGGTGGCATCAACCGCCTGCCCAAAGAGCAGTTGCCTCCGCAGGATTTGTTGTTGAAATGGTATGCCATGGCCCGGCAAATCGAGCAGTGCAACGAGCAGCTCAATGCCGAGTGTGTAGAGGTGGCCCGCTACTTGACGCAACAGGGATATGACTATGCCATACTCAAGGGTCAGAGTTTGGCTTCGCTTTATCCCCAGCCGCAGTTGCGCACGCCAGGTGACATCGATGTGTGGTTGCATCCGCGCGACTTGCAGCACAAGTCGCTTGCCGAGGTGCGTCGTCGGGTAATCGATTTTGCTGTATCCCACGGGGCAAAAAGGAGTATTACGTATTGCCACATCCACTTCCCCTACTTTCAGGAGACCGAGGTGGAACTGCATTTTACACCTTCGTGGATGAACGGTCCGTTGGACAACCGCCGTTTGCAAGCCTATTTTTTGGAGGAAAGTCAGACGCAGTTTTCCCACACGATTTTGTTGACAAAGGAAGGAGCGCAGGAGGTGATGTCGCCTACGATAGAGTTTAACCGCTTCTATATTCTGCTTCATATTTACCGTCACCTCTTTGGTGAAGGCATCGGGATGAGGCAGTTGATGGACTATTACTTTGTACTGATTCAACCCGCAACCGAAGAGAGCAGACAGCGTACGTTGAAGTTGATAGACCAGATGCACATGACGCGTTTCACCGCCGCCATGATGTTCTTGATGAAATACCTCTTCGGCATGCCCGACCGCTATTTGTTATTGCCGCCCGACGCATACGAAGGCAAGTCCCTGTTGATAGAAATCCTGCAATCGGGCAATTTCGGTAAGTACGACTCGCGTATACCGCGCAATCAGCTGTCCAAAAGTGCCGTTCATCGTTTCTTTTATTCTTTCAAGCACAATGCCGCCTTCCTTCGTCACTATCCCTACGAAGTCCTTCGCGATCCCTTCTTTCGCCTGTGGCTGTACTTTTGGCGAATCAAGAACGGGTGGTTGTAGGGAAAAGCCTTCATCTCTTTCATTGGGGAAGCGTTGCGCTCTTGTACTCTTACACTTAGTGGAACCCTTTTCCTAAATTGTTTGGTCTATTCCACTTCAAACCTTATCTTTGCACTCGCAAAGCGCCTGTGGCGAAATTGGTAGACGCGCCAGACTTAGGATCTGGTGTAGCGATACGTGTAGGTTCGAGTCCTATCAGGCGCACTTGAGGTAATCCGTAAACAGTTGATATATGGCTGTTTACGGATTTTTGCTTTTATGAAATTGCCGAGTTAATTTACTTATTCTCAAAAAGACTGGCTATTTGGAGCGTGTCGGCAGCCTTAAAACAGGGCATTGGATAATTGTTTCAAAATAAATGCCCAGAATCGAGTAGGAGGAAAACGACCTTGCCTTTGGCTATGTAATTCCCGCTATTAGG
>Virginia_p1__coassemble_843_pt1 | contig 31397 bp, 31 predicted proteins | sample Virginia_p1__metabat2_high_PE_007 | metagenome-assembled genome bin Virginia_p1
GGTGGTGGTGAAGGCCGTCAGAGCGGTGGACACCCCCGTTCACGTACTGGTTTGTATGCTAAGGGCTTGAAGACTAGAGCTCCTAAGAAGCAGTCAAATAAGTACATTATCGAAAGACGTAATAAGTAACAAGCACTAATAAGAACAAAGTATGAGTCGTTCTCTTAAAAAAGGTCCGTACATCGCAGTTTCTCTTGAGAAAAAGATTCTCGCCATGAACGAAAGTGGTAAGAAAAACGTGGTGAAAACTTGGGCCAGAGCTTCAATGATATCGCCCGACTTCGTTGGACATACTGTTGCAGTTCACAATGGAAACAAATTCATTCCTGTTTATGTTACTGAAAACATGGTAGGCCACAAGCTGGGAGAATTCGCTCCTACGCGTAAGTTCGGCGGTCATGGTGGTAACAAGAAGAAGTAAACAGGTTCCACATTTCAATCTTGAAACAAATTAAACAACAATAATGGGAGCAAGAAAAAGATTAGCGGCTGAAAAAAGAAAAGAGGCCCTGAAGACCCAGTATTTTGCTAAGTTGCAAAATGTTCCCTCCTCTCCCCGTAAGATGCGCTATGTTGTTGACATGGTTCGCGGAATGGAGGTGAATCGCGCCCTCGGAACGCTGAAGTTCTCTAAGAAAGCAGCTTCTGAAGTTCTCGAAAAGCTGTTGCGTTCTGCAATTGCTAACTGGGAACAGAAGAATGACCGTAAGGCTGAAGAAGGCGAATTGTATATCACTAAAATCTTCGTTGACGAAGGTGTAACGCTTAAGCGTATGCGTCCGGCCCCCCAAGGTAGAGGCTACAGAATTCGTAAACGTTCAAACCACGTAACTTTGTTCGTGGGTACTAAAACTGAAGCATAAGATATGGGACAGAAAGTAAATCCGATCAGTAACCGTTTGGGTATTATTCGTGGTTGGGATTCTAATTGGTATGGTGGTAAGAACTTCGGCGATAACATCCTCGAAGATAGCCAAATCCGTAAGTATCTCGATGCACGTTTGGCAAAGGCCAGTGTTTCCCGTATCGTAATCGAACGTACTCCGAAGCTCATCACGATCACTATCTGCACTTCTCGTCCGGGTCTTATCATCGGTAAGGGTGGCCAGGAAGTAGATAAGCTTAAGGAAGAATTGAAGAAAATCACGGATAAGGATGTTCAGATCAATATCTTCGAAGTGAAGAAGCCCGACCTCGATGCTAATATCGTTGGTAAGAGCATCGCTCGCCAGGTTGAGGGTAAGATTGCTTATCGTCGTGCTATCAAGATGGCTATCGCAAATGCAATGCGTATGGGCGCTGAAGGTATCAAGGTTCAGATCTGCGGCCGTTTGAATGGTGCAGAAATGGCTCGTAAGGAGATGTTCAAGGAAGGACGTACTCCGTTGCATACGCTTCGTGCTGATATCGATTACTGCCAGTGTGAGGCTTTGACCAAGGTAGGTCTTCTTGGTATCAAGGTATGGATTTGTCGTGGTGAAGTTTATGGCAAGCGTGACCTCGCTCCTAACTTTACTCCTGAGAAGGAATCACGCGGCAACGGCAACTACAATAACGGTGGCCGCAAGTTCCGTAACAAGAGAAACAACAACCGTTAATCAGTTTACAGTTAGAGTATTATGTTACAACCTAAAAGAACAAAATACAGAAGACCGCAAAAAGGCCGTTGCAAGGGTAACGCACAGCGTGGTAACCAGCTTGCATTCGGTAGCTTTGGTATCAAGAGCCTTGATACGCATTGGCTGACTGGTCGTCAGATTGAAGCAGCTCGTATCGCTATGACGCGTTACATGCAGCGTGAGGGTCAAAGTTGGATCCGTATCTTCCCTGACAAACCCATTACGAAGAAACCTGCTGACGTACGTATGGGTAAGGGTAAGGGTGACCCCGTAGGTTATGTATTCCCCATCACTCCGGGTCGTATTATCTTTGAGATTGAAGGTGTTCCCTTCGAAGTGGCTAAAGAAGCATTGCGCTTGGCTGCTCAAAAGCTTCCTGTTACTACTAAATTCGTTGTTAGACACGACTACGACAAAAACGCCTAAGCATGAAGATTTCAGAAATTCGTCAAATCCCTGCAGCTGAGCTCGCTGAGCGTCTCGCTGCTGAGGTTGCTAAATACAACCAAACGGTGCTGAACCACAGCATCTCTCCTCTGGAAAATCCTTCGCAGATTAAGGACGCACGTCGTACGATTGCTAAAATGAAGACGGTGTTGCGAGAAATCGAACTTAACAAATAAACATGGTCCAGATGGAAGCTAGAAATTTAAGAAAGACAAGACAGGGTGTTGTTATCAGCAATAAGATGGATAAAACCATCGTTGTTGCTGCCAAGTTTAAGGAGAAGCACCCTATTTATGGTAAATTCATCTCCAAGACGAAGAAGTATCACGCTCACGACGAGAAGAATGACTGCAATGTTGGCGATACCGTCCTCATTATGGAAACTCGTCCTTTGAGTAGAACCAAGCGCTGGAGAGTTGTTGAAATCGTAGAAAGAGCTAAATAATTATGATACAAGCAGAATCCAGATTGGCTGTAGCCGATAACAGTGGAGCTCGCGAGGCTCTCTGCATCCGCGTTCTTGGTGGAACGAAGCGTCGCTATGCTTCTGTAGGTGACGTGATTGTCGTTTCTGTGAAGAACGTTATCCCCTCAAGCGACATCAAGAAAGGTGCTGTGTCGAAGGCTTTGATCGTACGTACAAAGAAGGAAATCCGTCGTCCCGACGGTTCTTATATCCGTTTCGATGATAACGCTTGTGTGTTGTTGAACAATGCTGGCGAACTCAGAGGCAGCCGTATCTTCGGTCCTGTGGCTCGTGAACTCCGCGCAGTCAACATGAAGGTCGTTTCTTTGGCCCCTGAAGTACTTTAATCAAGAAACAAGAAAGTAATGAGTAAGTTACATATCAAAAAAGGTGACACCGTCTTTGTAAATACCGGTAAGGACAAAGGTAAGACTGGTAAGGTTGTCAAGGTCTTGGTAAGCGAGCAGCGTGCTATCGTTGAAGGTCTTAATATCGTTTCTAAGAGCCAGAAGCCTAGCGCCAAAAATCCTCAGGGTGGTATCGTAAAGACCGAGGCTCCTATTCACATTTCTAATCTGAACGTAGTAGATCCCAAGACGGGTGCTCCCACTCGCATTGGCCGCCGCCTCAATGAAGAAGGTAAATTGGTACGTTTCGCAAAAAAATCAGGAGAGGAGATTAAGTAATGAGTAATACAGCACAACTTAAGAAAGAGTATGCAGAGCGTATTGCTCCTGCTTTGATGAAGCAGTTCAATTACTCTTCTGCAATGCAGATCCCCGTACTCAAGAAGATTGTTATCAATCAGGGCTTGGGTATGGCTACTGCTGATAAGAAAATTATCGATGTAGCAATCAACGAGCTTACGACTATCACTGGTCAAAAGGCTGTAGCTACGGTTTCTAAGAAGGACGTTGCTAACTTCAAACTTCGTAAGAAGATGCCTATCGGTGTTATGGTAACGCTCCGCCGCGAACGTATGTATGAGTTCCTCGAGAAGCTCGTTCGCGTTGCTTTGCCCCGTATCCGTGACTTCAAGGGTATCGAAAGCAAGTTCGATGGCCGTGGTAATTATACCCTCGGTATTCAGGAACAGATTATCTTCCCTGAAATCAACATCGACGCTATCGACCGTATCCTCGGTATGAACATCACTTTCGTTACGTCTGCTCCTACCGACGAAGAAGGTTATGCTCTCCTCAAGGAATTCGGACTTCCCTTTAAAAACGCTAAAAACTAAGATCAAGTATGGCAAAAGAGTCAATGAAGGCACGTGAAGTTAAGCGTGCAAAGCTCGTAGCAAAGTACGCAGCAAAACGTGCAGCTTTGAAGGAAATTGTCAACAAGTCGAATGATCCCGTAGAAGCTTACGAGGCTGCTCGCAAATTGCAGAGCATTCCTCGTAATGCTAACCCCATCCGCTTGCACAATCGCTGCAAAATCACTGGCCGTCCTAAGGGTTACATCCGTCTCTTTGGTCTTTCACGTATCCAATTCCGTGAAATGGCTTCTAACGGTTTGATCCCTGGCGTTAAGAAGGCTAGCTGGTAAAGAACAATTCCTATATCATTATTTAATATTGTCGGGAGCGTCCCGATTAATTAAACAATTACAATCATGACTGATCCTATAGCAGATTTTCTTACGCGTTTGCGTAATGCTATCCAGGCTAAGCACCGTGTGGTGGAAGTGCCTGCGTCAAATTTGAAGAAGGACATTACTAAGATCCTCTTCGATCAGGGTTACATCCTCAACTATAAGTTTGAGGAAGATGGTCCTCAGGGTACCATCAAAATCGCCCTTAAGTACAATCCCCAGAGCAAGGTTAACGCTATCAAGAGCTTGACTCGTGTTTCTAAGCCTGGTATGCGTAAGTACACTGGTTACCGTGATATGCCCCGTGTAATCAATGGTTTGGGTATTGCTATCATCTCTACGTCTAAGGGCGTGATGACAAATAAGGAAGCTGCCGATTTGAAGATTGGTGGTGAAGTTCTTTGCTACATCTACTAATTTAGGAGGAACAAAATGTCTAGAATAGGTAAATTGCCGATTAACATCCCTGCAGGTGTAACAGTAACCCTGAAGGATAATGTAGTGTCTGTAAAAGGACCGAAGGGTGAGCTCAGCCAGGCTGTTGATCCTTCCATCATCGTCACAATTGAAGATAATGTTATCACCTTCACCATTGACGAAGCTAACGATACCGTTGAACAGAAGCAAAAGCAGGCTTTCCACGGTCTTTATCGTTCACTCGTAAACAACATGGTTGTGGGTGTTAGCGAAGGTTACAAGAAGGAAATGGAACTCGTTGGTGTAGGTTACCGTGTATCAAACCAGGGTAACATCGTTGAGTTCTCTTTGGGTTACACTCACAGCATTTTCCTTCAGTTGCCCGCTGAAATCAAGGTTGAGACGAAGTCTGAAAGAAATAAAAACCCGTATATCTGTCTCGAATCTGCTGACAAGCAGCTTTTGGGTCTTGTATGCGCAAAAATTCGTTCTTTCCGCAAGCCTGAACCTTACAAGGGTAAGGGTATTCTCTACGTGGGCGAACAGGTTCGTCGTAAGTCTGGTAAGTCCGCTGGTGCTAAGTAATTTAAATCTCTAAGATTATGACTACGAAAAAAGAACAAAGACGCATAAAGATTAAATATCGGGTTCGTAATAAAATCGCTGGTACTGCTGAGCGTCCCCGTTTGACGGTTTTCCGCAGTAACAAGCAGATTTACGTTCAAATTATTAACGACGAAACCTCTTCAACGCTCGTATCTGCTTCTTCTCTTGGCTTGGAAGCAATGCCTAAGAAAGAGCAGGCTGCTAAGGTCGGCGAAGCAGTTGCTGCAAAGGCAATTGCTGCTGGTATTACGCAGGTAGTATTCGATCGTAATGGTTATCTTTACCACGGTCGTGTAAAAGAAGTTGCTGATGGTGCCCGTAAAGGTGGACTCAAATTCTAATTAGATTATGGCAAACAGAGTAAACGTAAATACTGAAGATTTAAAGGATAGACTCGTTGCTATCAATCGTGTTGTTAAAGTAACCAAGGGTGGCCGTACTTTCACTTTCGCTGCAATTGTTGTAGTTGGTGATGGTAATGGCGTTATCGGTTACGGTCTTGGTAAGGCTGGTGAAGTTACGGCAGCTATTGCTAAAGGCGTAGAGGCAGCTAAGAAGAATTTGATTAAGGTTCCCGTTTTGAAGGGTACAGTTCCCCATGAGCAAGCTGCTCGCTTCGGTGGTGCTGAAGTTCTCATTCTTCCCGCTTCTGAAGGTACCGGAGTTGTTGCTGGTGGTGCAATGCGTGCCGTTTTGGAGAGCGTGGGCATCAAGGACGTACTTGCAAAGTCCAAGGGTTCTTCTAATCCTCATAATCTCGTTAAGGCAACAATCTTGGCTTTAAGTGAAATGCGTGATGCACGTACGGTGGCTCAGCATCGTGGTGTATCTTTGGAAAAAGTTTTCAGAGGATAAAGAAATATGGCAACGATAAAGATACAACAGACGAAGAGCCGTATCGGTGCTCCCAAAGACCAGAAACGCACGCTTGATGCGCTTGGTTTGAAGAAGTTGAATCACATTGTAGAGAAGGAGGATACTCCTAATCTCCGTGGTATGATTCGTAAGGTACACCACTTGGTAACGGTCGTAGAATAATTTTCAAATAAAGAAGCTATTATGAAATTACATACATTGAAACCAGCAAATGGTGCTACCCACTCAAGAAAGCGTATTGGTCGTGGTCCCGGCTCAGGCATGGGCGGTACGTCAACGCGCGGTCACAAAGGTGCTAAGCAGCGTTCTGGTTATAGCAAGAAAATCGGTTTCGAAGGAGGTCAGATGCCTTTGCAGCGCCGTCTTCCTAAGTTTGGATTTAAGAATATCAACCGTGTAGAGTATAAGGCTATTAACCTTTCTACTCTTCAGGAATTGGCAGAGGCTAAGGGTCTTGAAAAGATTGGAGTTGCTGAGCTCATAGCTGCTGGTTATATCTCATCCAAGCAGTTGGTGAAGGTTCTTGGTAATGGTGAACTCAAGGCTAAGTTGGCTGTAGAGGCTCACGCATTTTCCAAGTCAGCTGAAGCTGCTATTGCAGCAGTAGGCGGAACAGCTACAAAACTCTAATCTAATCTACTTCGATGAAAAAAATAATCGAGACCATTAAGAACATTTGGAGAATTGAGGATTTGCGTACACGAATCCTCATTACTCTCCTCTTTGTTGCTATATACCGCTTCGGCTCGTTCATCGTTCTCCCGGGTATTGATCCCGGTCGCTTAGCTAAGCTTCAGGAACAGACGAGCGAAGGTTTGATGTCTTTGCTGAATATGTTCTCGGGTGGTGCGTTCTCGAATGCTTCCATCTTTGCTTTGGGTATTATGCCCTACATTTCAGCATCGATTGTCATCCAACTTCTTGCCATCGCGGTGCCCTACTTCCAAAAGATGCAGCGGGAAGGCGAGAGTGGGCGTAGAAAGATCAATCAGTATACGCGTTGGTTGACAATAGCAATTCTGCTTTTCCAAGCTCCGACGTATCTGATAAACCTGAAGGCACAGACTGCTGGATCAGGCGCGTTCCTTGTCGGTGACGGATTCTGGTTTATGTTCTCGTCTACGATTATCCTTGCGGCAGGTAGCATGTTTGTCCTGTGGCTTGGCGAACGTATTACTGACAAAGGTATTGGTAACGGTGTATCTTTGATAATCATGATAGGTATCATTGCTCGTATGCCGATTGCATTTGGTCAGGAATTTGTAACTGCACTGAGTGGTGCTGAAGGTGGTGGCTTGATTAAGTTCCTCTTTGAGATTATCGCTCTTCTCTTCGTGATGGCTTTGGCCATTATGTTGGTCAAGGCAACTCGTAAGGTGCCTGTGCAGTATGCAAAGCGTATTGAAGGTAACCGTGCAGTAGGTGGTGCGCGTCAGTACATCCCCGTAAAATTATTTGCTGCTAACGTGATGCCTATCATCTTCGCTCAAGCTATCATGTTTATTCCTCTCACGTTGGCTCAGACCGTTTCTAAGGACGGTAACAGCTGGGTGATGAGTCAATTTTTGGATCATACGAGCATCCTGTACAATGCAGTGTTCGTCATTCTGATCGTAGCGTTTACTTACTTCTACACAGCTATCACCTTGAACCCCGTTCAGATGGCTGAGGATATGAAGCGTAATAATGGTTTCATTCCAGGTATCAAGCCTGGTAAGCCTACTGCAGATTACTTGGACATGGTAATGACTCGCATTACTCTTCCTGGTTCACTCTTCATTGCTTTGATTGCTATCATGCCTGCATTTGCTGGTATGTTTGGTGTAAAGCAAGAGTTTGCTCAATTCTTTGGAGGTACGTCCTTGTTGATTTTAGTAGGTGTTGTACTGGACACGCTACAGCAGATTGAAAGTCACCTCTTGGTGCGTCACTATGACGGTTTGCTCAATTCCGGACATGTCCGCACGCGTTCAACGAAGGTAGCAGCCTATTAATTAAGTCTGAATGATTTATCTGAAGACCGATGACGAAATCGAGTTGTTGCGAAAGGCTAACCTTTTGGTTAGTGCAACACTCGCCGAGATAGCTAAAGTTGTTAAGCCAGGTGTCTCAACTCGAGAGTTGGACACCTTGGCTGAACAATTTATCCGAGACCATGGAGCAGAACCAACTTTTAAGGGCTTTCCTAATCCTTATGGTTCACCTTTCCCTGCTTCAATTTGTACTTCAGTCAATGAAGTCGTGGTTCACGGAATCCCCAATGATGAGCCGTTGAAGGACGGTGATATAGTTTCGGTTGATTGCGGTACTTTTATCGAGGGTTTTTGTGGTGATTCATGTTACACCTTTTGTGTAGGTGAAGTTCAGCCCGAAATCAAAAAGCTTTTGCAGGTGACAAAAGAGTCGCTTTATAAAGGCATCGAACAGGCAATCGCTGGACATCGTTTGGGGGATATTGGTTATGCGGTACAGCAACATTGCGAAGGCAATGGTTTTGGAGTTGTACGTGAATTTGTAGGTCATGGCATCGGTCATGATATGCATGAGGATCCTCAAGTTCCAAATTATGGTAAGCAAGGTACTGGTAAACAAATCAAGAATGGTTTGTGTATCGCTATTGAGCCTATGATTACCTTAGGGTCTCCTGAACTGGCTATGTTACCTGATCGTTGGGGAGTCATAACTCGTGACGGAAAACCTGCAGCTCATTTCGAGCATACTATTGCAATCCATCATGGCAAGGCTGATATCTTGTCATCGTTTGCTGAAATCGAAGAAATAGAAAGGCAAAAGAATTAATATGGCTAAAGAAGCTGCTATCGAACAAGACGGGACAATCGTAGAGGCATTGAGTAATGCCATGTTCCGTGTAGAATTAGAAAACGGACACGAAATCACCGCTCATATTTCTGGTAAAATGCGTATGCACTACATCAAGATCTTGCCGGGAGATAAGGTGAAAGTAGAAATGAGTCCGTATGATCTTTCGAAAGGAAGAATTGTGTTCAGATACAAATAAAGAAAACATAATGAAAACAAGAACATCATTAAAGAAGCGGTCTGCTGATTGCAAGATTGTACGTCGTAAGGGCCGTCTGTATGTGATTAACAAGAAGAACCCTAAGTTCAAAATGCGTCAGGGTTAAACCAAATCAGCAATAAATAAAACAAGTATATGGCAATAAGAATTGTTGGTGTTGACCTCCCTCAAAACAAACGTGGTGAGATCGCCCTGACCTACATTTATGGTATAGGTCGTAGTAGCTCGGCTAAAATCTTGGATAAGGCTGGCATTGACAGAGATATCAAAGTGAAGGATTGGACTGACGACCAGGCAGCTAAGATCCGTGAGATCATTGGTGCTGAATTCAAGGTTGAAGGTGACCTTCGTTCTGAGATTCAACTGAACATCAAGCGTTTGATGGATATCGGTTGCTATCGTGGTGTACGTCACCGTCATGGTCTCCCTGTTCGTGGTCAAAGCACGAAGAACAATGCTCGCACGCGCAAGGGTCGCAAGAAGACTGTTGCTAACAAGAAGAAAGCTACTAAATAATAAATAGATATGGCAAAGAAAACAGTTGCAGCTAAGAAGAGAAACGTAAAGGTTGACGCTATGGGTCAGCTCCACGTTCATAGCTCTTTCAACAATATCATTGTGTCTCTTGCAAACAGTGAGGGTCAGATTATTTCTTGGTCTTCTGCCGGTAAGATGGGCTTCCGCGGTTCTAAGAAGAACACTCCTTACGCAGCTCAGATGGCTGCTCAGGATTGCGCTAAGGTAGCTTTCGATCTTGGTCTTCGTAAGGTGAAGGCATATGTTAAGGGTCCCGGTAACGGTCGTGAATCTGCTATCCGTGCCGTTCACGGTGCTGGTATCGCAGTAACTGAAATCATCGACGTTACGCCGCTTCCCCACAACGGTTGCCGTCCTCCGAAGAGAAGAAGAGTATAACACACACGTTTAACAAAGACATAAAGATAAAATGGCAAGATATATTGGACCTAAGTCTCGTATCGCCCGTCGATTTGGTGAGGCTATCTTTGGTGCAGACAAAGTATTGGCTAAGCGTAATTTCCCTCCCGGCCAGCACGGCAACAACCGTCGTCGCAAGAGCTCTGAGTACGGTATTATGCTCGCTGAGAAGCAGAAAGCCAAATACACTTACGGTGTACTTGAAAAGCAGTTCCGCAACCTCTTCAAGAAGGCTGCTTCTGCCAGCGGTATTACCGGTGAAATCCTTCTCCAGAGCCTCGAATGCCGTCTCGACAACGTAGTTTACCGTCTTGGTATCGCTCCTACTCGCGCAGCTGCACGCCAGCTTGTTAACCACAAGCACATCACCGTTGATGGCAAGGTTGTCAACATCGCTTCTTACAGCGTTAAGCCCGGACAAATCATTGCCGTTCGTGAAAAGAGCAAGTCGCTTGAAGTTATCGCCGACTCTTTGGCAGGCTTTAACCACAGCAAGTATCCTTGGATCGAATGGGATGAGAATTTGAAGTGCGGTAAGTTCCTGCACAAGCCCGAGCGTGCTGACATCCCTGAAAACATCAAGGAGCAGCTGATCGTCGAGCTCTACTCTAAAAACTAATCCATAATCCCCTTACATTCATGGCGATATTAGCATTTCAAAAACCTGACAAAGTAATAATGTTGGAAAATGATCCGAAGTTCGGAGTATTCGAATTCCGTCCTTTGGAGCCAGGTTTCGGCACTACCGTCGGAAATGCATTACGTCGCATCCTCCTTTCGTCGCTCGAAGGCTTTGCTATCAACACCGTCAAAATTGAAGGTGTACAGCACGAATTCGATGCAGTTACTGGAGTGAAGGAAGACGTAACCAACATTATTCTCAACCTGAAGCAAGTACGCTTCAAGCAACTTGTAGACGAATGCGAAACAGAGAAGGCTACTATCACCATCTCTAACTCAACCGAGTTCAAAGCTGGCGATATTACGAAGTATCTCTCTGGATTTGAAGTGTTAAATCCTGAATTAGTGATTTGTCACTTAGATTCAAAAGCCACGATGCAGTTAACTATCTCAATCAATAAGGGTAGAGGTTACGTTCCCGCTGAGGAAAATCGTGAGTTCTGCCAGGATGTGAACGAGATAGCTATCGATTCTATTTACACTCCAATCCGTAACGTCAAGTACGTTGTTGAGCCTTTCCGCGTTGAGCAGAAGACTGACTACGACAAACTCGTGCTTGAAATCAGTACGGATGGTTCCATTCACCCGAAGGATGCTCTCAAGGAAGCAGCTAAAATCTTGATTTACCACTTCATGTTATTCTCTGATGAGAAGATCACAATGGAAGATAAGGCTGACGTTGAGAACGAAGAATTCGATGAGGAAATACTTCACATGCGTCAATTGCTCAAGACCAAGTTGGTTGACATGAACCTTTCGGTACGTGCTCTCAACTGTCTGAAGGCGGCTGATGTTGAAACACTTGGTGAACTCGTGCAGTTCAACAAGAACGACCTCTTGAAGTTCCGTAACTTCGGTAAGAAATCGCTCACCGAGCTTGATGATTTGCTGGAGAGTCTGAATCTGTCGTTTGGAACCGACATCTCTAAGTATAAATTAGATAAAGATTAAATTCTGAAATGAGACACAATAAAAAATTCAACCATCTGAGCCGTACTGCTTCTCACAGATCAGCCATGCTCTCTAACATGGCTTGCTCTTTGATCAAGCACAAAAGAATCACTACGACTCTCGCCAAGGCTAAGGCACTCAAGAAGTACGTTGAGCCGCTTATCACGAAGAGCAAGGACGATACGATGAACTCTCGTCGTGTTGTTTTCAGCTACCTCCAGGATAAGTACGCTGTGACTGAGCTCTTCCGTGAAGTACGTAGCAAGGTTCTTGATCGTCCCGGTGGTTACACTCGTATTATCAAGACTGGTTTCCGCGCAAGCGATGCTGCTGAGATGTGCTTCATCGAGCTCGTAGACTTCGATGAGAACATGGCTAAGACTAAGAAGAAGGCCACACGTACTCGTCGTAGCAAGAAGAGCGCTACTAAGGCTGCTGAAGCTCCCGTTGCTGAGGAAGCTCCTGCTGCAGAAGCACCTGCTGCTGAGTAATCAGTTTGCATGGATACATTGGCATTACATGGTTGAATCACCAAGATTCTTTCCATGCCATACAAGGGAGAATGTACCATTAACATGGTGCATTCTCTTCTTTTTTTGTGTTGTTTGTACACGCTCCTGTTAGAGGTTTGTGCTATAGTTATGCGCTTTTGACAGCATATTGTTTATGCCCTTTTCAGTGAGATTCTAAAGCATGTCAAGGTTTTACCCCTCACCTTTTACCCAATACTTACGTCCTTATTCTCTTTTCTCTCATCCTAAAATAGTTCAGTAGTTTATGGTTTCAGTAGATGGACTTGCCGTTGAGTTTGGCGGCACCACTCTCTTTTCAGACATATCTTTCGTCATCAACGAAAAAGACCGCATCGCCCTGATGGGTAAGAATGGTGCGGGCAAGAGTACGTTGCTTAAGATTCTTGCAGGTGTGCGCAATGCCACCCGTGGTAGCGTTTCTGCACCTAAGGATACAGTGATTGCTTACTTGCCACAGCACCTCATGACGGAAGACGGACGTACGGTCTTCGAGGAGGCAAGTCAAGCCTTTGCCCATCTTCATGAGATGGAGGCTCACATTGAGGAGCTTAACAGACAATTGGGTGAACGCACCGACTATGAGAGCGAGAGTTACATGGCTTTAATTGAGGAAGTTGCTACACTCAGTGAAAAGTTCTATGCAATAGACATGACCCACTTCGAAGAAGACGTAGAGAAGACCCTGCTCGGTTTAGGTTTTGAGCGGAGTGATTTTCATCGTCAGACCAATGAGTTCTCTGGTGGATGGCGTATGCGAATTGAGTTAGCTAAGATGCTTCTTCAGAAGCCTGACGTCCTTTTACTTGATGAGCCTACCAATCACCTTGATATCGAGTCTATTGGTTGGTTAGAAGACTTCTTGATCAACAATGGCAAAGCTGTCGTTGTAATTAGCCACGACCGTAAGTTTGTTGATAATATAACGACTCGTACCATTGAGGTGACTATGGGGCGTATCTATGACTATAAGGTTAATTATTCCCAGTATCTTCAGCTTCGTGCCGAACGTCGTGAACAGCAGATGAAGCAGTACGAGGAGCAGCAAAAGATGATTCAAGAAACCAAAGATTTCATCGAGCGCTTTAAGGGTACCTATTCTAAGACCTTCCAAGTACAGAGTCGCGTCAAAATGCTCGAAAAGCTTGAGCTTATCGAAGTAGATGAAGAAGACACTTCCGCACTTCGCCTTAAGTTCCCACCTTCACCCCGCAGTGGTCAGTACCCTGTTATCATGGAAGGCGTTGGGAAGGCTTTCGATGAGAAGCGTATCTTTAGTAACGTGTCACTAACTGTGGAGCGTGGCGATAAAGTCGCTTTTGTGGGTCGAAATGGTGAAGGTAAGTCCACCATGGTAAAGTGTATTATGCAGCAACTAGAGCACGAAGGAACGTTGACCCTTGGTCACAATGTCCAAATCGGTTATTTTGCCCAAAATCAAGCCTCTCTGCTTGATGGTGAGCTCACAGTGTTCCAAACCATTGATGACGTCGCAAAAGGCGAAATACGCAATAAAATCCGTGATTTATTGGGTGCCTTCATGTTTGGTGGTGAAGCAAGCACCAAGAAGGTCAAGGTTCTTTCGGGTGGAGAGCGTACCCGCCTAGCTTTGCTTAAGCTCTTGCTAGAACCTGTCAATCTGCTCATTTTGGACGAACCTACCAACCACTTAGACTTGAAGACCAAGGACGTACTCAAGCAAGCTCTCCTTGACTTTGATGGCACCCTTATCTGTGTCAGTCACGACCGTGATTTCCTCGATGGGCTTGTTACGAAAGTCTATGAGTTCGGTGGAGGACGTGTGCGTGAACATCTCTGTGGTATTTATGAGTTCCTCGAAAGTAAGAAGGCAGAGGAATTGCAGCGCATGGGTATTCGTGCATAAGTTTCATTGATGCATTACATTGGTCGTATGAGCTTAAGTAGCGGCTTGTTGTTCCATGATCATCCCTAATCATCTATATATCTCAAGCTTACCACCTGACGATTCGCTACATCGTTCAGTATTATTTCTATCCAAACAAAGCGGGAGACAACCGCCGGAATATCCGGTTAGGTTGCCTCCCGCTTTTCGTATGTTTAATTGGGAGATGCGCCCGTTTTTCAAATTACGTGCGCGAATAGTCAATCAACAGCTGATTACTTGATAATAACCTTCTTTCCACCTACGATGTAGATGCCTGCAGGCAGTTCGTGAAGTTGTTTGTTTACACGTACACCATTGAGCGTATAGATGCTCTTGAGTGCATCTGTTGGAAGAAGAGTCGGGTTTGCAATGCCTGTTGCAGTGCCGACACCGTAAACCAAGCTGAAGCCCTTCATCGGGCTATAGGAAGAGTCAAGTAAATAACCTTCGGGAATATTGATCGTATAGATGCCCTTTTCAGTGACAGGAGCTGCAAGGTTAATGATGATACTGTTGAAGGCCTCGCCTAAATCAGCGTCAGGCAGTTCCGTAGCTTCAGCGCCATCCTTGCTGATGGTCATCTTGATTCCTTCCATGTAAGAAGGAGCAACTTCCGTTTCGTTGGGGAAAGTAACGAGGATGCTTGACAAGCTTTCTACTGTGCTACCGTTCGCCGGATCAGTTGTAAACTTCAACTCGCCGACTTCACCAGAGTTTTCTTTCACGACATAGCTTACAGTCATCGCCTTGCTCGAAGAACCGTTGAATTCAGTACCCAATGCAAAGAAACCTTCGGGGATATCCAAAATGTAAGATCCCGGTTCTTTTACAATGCTGTCGAGTGTAAGAACAACCGATGTCGGAATATAATTGAAGTCATCCTTCAAGCTATCGGGGATTACTAATTCAACGCTGTTAACCTTAGCTACCTGCTTATGATTGATGCGATCGTAAAGTACGATGGATGTACCATTGAAAGCCTCGTTGATGCCGATGGGGCAGCTTACTGTAAATTGGTAGAGGCTATCCACTTCCGACATATTAGCCGGTTCGATAGTCATTTCAACAGCATTGAAAGCCAACGGGTATTCGAAGAGGAAGAACGTAGACTCATTCTTACCCATATTACCCTTTACGCGACGTCCGTCATAGTCAGTTGCTACAACAGAAAGCGTCAGCACATCGCCGAGATTCTGCAGTTTGGCTTGATTGATACACAGAGACCATTCATTCGTATAACCCTCTGCATCAGATTTGCTTCCGTTGATGCTATCAAACGGTAAGGAAGAGCCCATGCCGGTATTGATAAATGTAGTTTCCTTATTGAGCTTCACCATACCATCAAAGGTCAGAGTGAACTTCAAGTCCTTAACCTCTTCAATGGTAGTACCAGCCTCAGGGGTGATGCCAGTCAACTGGATATCACTCATACGATAAGGTTCAGTTGTACCTTCAAAGGTAATTTGTCCCTTACCGATGGGGGCATTATCGTAGTTGTAATCTTCTTCACTGCGGAAGGCCGTTACTTCAAAAGCGTAGGTATGGTTCTTGAAGAGTTTATAGTCCATACCATAAATTTCTGCTTGGAGGTTACCGGTAACAGAATCGCGTGTCAGTGTCGACTGCGGGTAGAGTACAGCTTCCTCTGGACTGTCTGGATTCAGATCACGAATCATGAAATAGGCGTAACCAATAGAGTCATTCATATTGGTCTTAATTACAAAGCTACCACCAGCCTTGAGTACATTAAGCTTCTCGCCTTCAAGATTAACAGGAACAGCTTCAGCACCGGTCTGGTAAGTAACCTTCTGTACAACAAAGGCGTCATACATTGCAGTGAGTTCAGTCGTGTGATCCAAACCGTCCATAGCCACAAGTTTATGGAGTGTTACCTTTACATTCTTCTTATCCTTGATGGCAGCCGGAAGGGGAATCGTAATAATCTTTGCACCTTCTACAGCCGGATCGTCTGTAATGGTATAGTCCTTTGTAACCAGTGTATCCTTACCTTCAGCTCCCCAAGTGAACTCTACACCGTCGAAACGAATGTCGTTGTATCCTTGAATCCAGAGTTCAATGCTCTTCTTATTCTTCAGTGAACCGCCGTTAGCAGGAGTAAACTGCGTGTTGATGTTCGTTTTAACCTCTTCAAAGGTAAAGCTGTAGCTGAAGGAGCCGAGTGCACCGCTATTCGTGCTGAAAGCCAAGTTACCTTCCACATCACGTACATCAGCAATCTTCACGCCAATCGTACCATAGTTCGTACCTGACTGTACCATCTTAGCTGCAGTACGCAATTTACCCGTGAGGTCACAAGTCAGAACGTTTTCCTTAACTTGATAAGGAATGCGTTCTACATAGAATTCACCTTCCTCACCTTCCACGCTACCATAAGTCAGCGTAACGACTTGAGTAGTAGAGCTATCGGTAGGTACTTGGAGCGGAGTGTCAAAGGTTGCCTTGATAATGCCGCGTTCATCGCCTGCAGGATAGAAAGAGAGCAACTTATTACCTGCCAGCAAACCTTCAGCCTTTACCATTTCTGTAGCCTTACCAGCAGAAATAAGGGTAAGTTCACAAGTACCGTCAGTTCCATACTTTATTTCCTCATTATTAGCGAGGCGCACATTCTTCAAGCGAACAATGAAAGAATCCCCCTTCTTCAGTACTCCTTCCTTATGCAATTCGTAAAGAGCCTGCTTGGGCTGCAGGATGATGCTGGCACCATTCTGCATCGTGTGTACAGGTTTAACAGCAGAACCAGCTGCAATCTCAGCTCCGTCAATCTTTACGTTTCCTGAGAAGTAGAAGTTGATTTGTGGTTCGCCACCCATGGAGAAGATGGAGTTAGCTTCAGGCTTCGTGCTTTCCAACTGAACGCCGTCAGTTTCGTCCACCATCTTGAGCATAAAGCTACCTTTGTTCATAACAAATTCACGGTGGAAGTAGATTACTTCGTTCTTCTTTACCGCCAGTTCATAGTAGAGGTGTCCCTTGCTGTTATACTCAGTATTAAACTTATACACATTCTCGTGTGCTTCGTCCTTGTAAGCGCGAATGTAGTCGCCACAAGTGGTTGTTACAATGAGACTACCATCGCGGGGTGCGGTGAATTTACCCTGGTGGTCTGCAAATTGTGTGTAAGTATAAGCTTTGTTCAGTTCCAAGTCGCCGAAGTCTACTGGTTCGACCGCCTGGGCTGAAACTGTACCCATAAGAATGAGTACGAAAGTAAGTAGGCGCATTGTCAGCCTGCTTACATTCTCTGTGAGGTAGTGTTGTTTACCCATAATGTAGAGAGATTGATTAGTTAATAATATGGTGATAAATAATGGTTTAGATACAGGTTGATAACCCCTTGTAAGGTTATCAGAAATAGGAATGCAGTATAATGTGATTCTTCAGAAAGTAGAAAAGGTAACGGATGGAAGTTATAGCCCGCGAGGGGAACAACTTCCTCCGTTACCTTATGATGTATGTGCTATATTAGAGCAGCACCTTCTTTACAACCGTGCCCTGTGCCGTCGTTACACGTACGAGCGCCATGCCACGGTAGTTGTTTACGTCAATGCTGAGAGTGCCTTGACCTTGAGCCGTCGTGAGTGTGCGGCCATCAGCAGCCAGTACAGTAACCGTTGCAGCATCCGTAGTGTTAACCCACACCTTGTTAGCAGCAGCCGTTACTTCGATGGTAGCTGTGCCCGTAGTCTGAGCGTCTTCGATAGCGTCAGGTACCGTAACCTTCGTCTGGTAAGCATTGATGAGCTTATCCGTGTTACCATCAAAGAGCATCACCACGATGTCCGTGTTCCATGCCTTCTGAATGTGAGCAGGAACGGGGAAGTTGAGCGTCGTAGAGTACGTTTCGCCTGCCTTCACTTCAGCCGGGATAAGTTCCGGAGTACCCGTAAAGGTCGTACCCAAGTATCCACGTACTACGTGGTCGAAGGTATAGGGCTGTACCGTAGACTGACCATAGAGACCACCCTTACCCCATTCACCGAGGTCGGGATCCGTAAGACTAGCGAGGTTGTTACGCTGGTAGCTTACCAAGTCGTTTTCCAAGATAACGGCAAACACCTTGTGGTAAAGGTCTGTTGCGTTCAGTGCATAGCGTACGTTTACCGGAATCGTGATGTTCGTTGCACTTGCATCGAGGGTAGCCGTAGCCGTGATTTCAGCTTCAGTCGGCTTGTTCAGTTCCTCCGCTACGAGGTCCATCCAAAGCGGAGCCGTACCTTCAGGAGCATTAAACGTGTAGTCAAATCCGTCGCCAGCCTTCACAGAAGTCATCGGGAAGTTAATCGTTCCCGAACGCTGGATGATACCCGAAGGAGCAGCCGTCAATTTCAAGAACTGAGCATAGGGAGTTACACCCGTCATGAAGGGGTCACCATCGTAGCAGTGGAGCGCCATGGGGATAAAGAGTTCACCATAGGTAGCGTGGAGCTTATCGATAGCCAAAATACCCTGCGGACAGTTGGGGCAGTCCGTACCCGTCAATTCTTCAAGTACAATGCGCTTCTTAGGTTGGAAGGCAAGTGACTTAATCTTGCTTTCGAGCGTATTAGCAACGTCGTTGAAGAGCAGGTCAATGCTGAAGTTGTTGACTTCACCCACTGCGAGGGGAAGAGCCTTGGCAAATTCAAAGTTGTACTTGTCGCCCATCTTCAAGCTCAAGCCTTCTTCCTTGATTTCGTCAATCACCTTGCCCTTAGCATCCTTGAGCGTGAGTTTAGCCGTCGTAAATACCTTTTCAGCATCACGAATATCGGCTACACCCTTGATGATGATTTCGTTTGCATCAACTACCGTTTCATCGTTGGTTACACCTACATAGTAGGGAAGTTCGTGAAGCACACGCACATTGTCGATGAATACCATGCTTTGATCCTCATTATCGTTGAGGAAAGCAATGTAAACATTCTTGCCAGCAAATTCAGCCAAGCTCACTGCGTTATCCTTCCAGTCACCCTTCAGCACGTTTTCGTTCTTACCCGGTGATTGCAATTCGTTGTAAACGAGCTTACCCTCCGTGCGAATCTTTTCAACCGTAGCCTTATCGAGCATGTTGTACATCTCGTTGCTAGCCCAAACATACACCTTGAGGTTATCCTTCTTGTTGGCACTGAAGCTTTGGCTCTGGAAAGTCAGCTTGCAAAGTTTGTCAACCACCTTGATTTGCGGAGTAACGAGCCAGTCATCACTCTTGCCAGCGGGAGTATACATTGAGGTAGAACCTACGGCGTGGTCCGTCTCGTTCTCATCCCATACGGGAATCCAACCGTAACGTGCATCCGTAAAGCCCATCTGCTGTGCTTCGGGGCTAGGCTTGTTCTCGTCGTTGTCGAGTACGAGCATACCCGTTACACCTTGGTCAAAGTTGGTTTCGAAGAGCACGTTCTCATCGTAAGAGATCTCGCGCTCGTAGGCACCCTTGTAGTGGAGGTTAATCACCTCGTTAGCAGTCTTCTCGTTGCCAGTTACGTCCGTAAACGTACCAGCAGGAATCTCAATGCGGTAGTTTACGTCCTTGTAGAGATATTGCGTCGTAGCGGGATAAACCATCACCTTTGAGCCTGAGCTGAGCAACATCAAGTCAGCAAAGGGAACAGCGTTATCGCCCTGGTAAATCTTACCACGAACATTTTCATCTTTCAACTTCAAGTCCGCATCGAAAGTCAGCACAATGGGGTTCGTTGAAGCATCGAGCTTACCGATGGTCTTGTTTTCTTCAGGCGATGCACTAACCATCTCTACCGGCTTCTCCGCGCGAGCACTATAGTTCAAACGAATTTGTTCGTTGAATCGGGTTGCATCATTAGCCAGGCAAATGGTCTTGGCAGGAATAATCACGTAGTAAGGCATACCCTCTTCAGGGAGTGCAGCACCACGGAACACGATGTTCACATTCTTACCATCTGCCTTAAAGCTCACAGCTGTGGCCAGCTCTTCCTTGGTAATGGGGTCCTGAAGGATAATGTCAGAAGCATCGCCTACCACCTTGACATCGCGGGTAAAGCTAATCGTGATATTCGTCAGACGAGAAATGCTTGAACCCTTAGCCGGTGTAACCGTGTAGTCACTCAGCAAGTTAATGTTATCAGCAATCTGCGTGAAAGGCTCCGTCAGACGAACAATGTATGCTTCGTGCGGATCAATGGTCGTAGCAATCGTAAGTCCATCGTCAGAAAGTGAAATCGGCGTACCCGAGTTCGAGATGCCCAATTCACCCATGATGTCCTTCTGGTATTTTTGCTTCATGGTCTGCGTGAAGTCAATCCAGTACTTACCACTGCGCACGCTGAAGTCACGATAAGGGCTGGCAGCCGGTCCGGCAGCATAGACATTACCCTGGTTGTCAATGCTCCAACCATACTTGTCGATGCTTTCGTTATCATCGTAAACTTGGATTTCACCTGTCTTGACGTTGTAGCGGTAGGGTACTTCGTATTCAGAGGGGAATTCGCTTCCGCTTACAGCCTTTACGAGGTAAGCACCACCCGTTACCCATTCGCCATTGTTACTCATCGTAGCTTCACCGATGTAGAACAGACCGTCGTGATGTGCTTTCCAACGACCCGTTTCAGTTTCGTCGAAGCCGATAGGCTTGTAGGTTTTCTTTTCTACGTCATATACATAGCAGAAGCAACCGCCGAGATCCTCGCCCATGGGCAGATAAGTAAATGACATACAGCCCAGGATGTATTTACCATCGGCTGAAATGTTCATGAAGCGGTTCATCTTCTGATCCTGGTGCGACATATCCTTTGTCGGAATACCCGGCGTAGGAAGCAACTTGTTTGTTGTGAGGTCCCAGAATGCTACTGCTTCTTCATATTCGCGTGAAGGGTCAGAATAGTTTATTCGACCTACAGCATACTTGCCATCAGGAGTAACCGACGTAATCAAACCACAGTCAGCGTCGCCTGCCAAGGGGAGGAATACCCACTTGTCTTCCTTGGCTGAATAGTAAGCAGGTTTGCTGTTAAGCTCACCGACAGCGATGTTACCATCGTTCGTAACGTCATACACTGAGTTACTAGCCACTGTGTCTGTGTTCAGACTTGCTACGAGCACCTTGTCTTTACCCGTCTGCAGGTTGACGATTCTTGCACCTTTGTACGTACCCTTGTCCGGGTCGCTGGTGTAAGTTACCGCCCATTGGCCATTGTTCGACATATGAGCAATGACCGCACCATCTTCAAACTTGTACCGGTCGAAGGTGGGGGTTGAGGTGGTTTGTGCCGTCGCGCTGAGTGCGCAAACGGCCAGCACCCCTGATAAACATAAATTCTTCATAGGATGTTGTATATATAATAATGTATTGGTTGATCGGATTCAAATTGCAATTCATCAGGCATTGCGGTGCAAAGTTACGAAGAAAAGCCTTTTTGAATAAGATAGAAACTGGATAAAACGATGAATATGCAGGTAAAATTGAACAAAATGAAAGTTTTTCTCTCATTCTTTTTGCGCTTCGTCTGTTTTTAAGCTTGGATGCCTGCGTTTCTGTATCTTTCTCTCTCAGTAGGTACAGTCAAGCCCAGATTACATAGTCCGACCGTGCGTAATTATTTACCCTGCCGATAGCTTGTACAAGCTAATTCATGGAATCTATCTGAAAACTTACGTATAATGAAATAGAAAAACCTGCGACCTCCGAAAAGTTTTGTACTTTTGCTACCGTTAAGCAGGTTTAAAATGAAATCCGTTCTCCTATGGCAAATGCAAATGATCCAATCTCGCAGCGTGAAGACGTTCGCCATCAAGTTATTGAAGTAGCTACCAAGGCGTTTCATAGCCGTGGTATTAAAAATGTAACGATGGACGATATTGCTCACAGTCTGACGATGTCGAAGCGTACGCTTTATCAGCTTTTTTCTGATAAGGAAGACCTTTTGCTTGCGTGTGCTCAACAGCGTGATGCACATGAGGAAGCTCGGGTGGAAGAACTGATGCAAAAGAGCAACAGTGTCTTTGACTTCCTGCTTGCTACGTTTGCCGTTAAAATGCACGAGATGGAGCACATTCATCCCAGTTTCTTTGCTGAAATGTTGAAGTTCCCGCGCGTTATGCAGTACCTCGAACAACAGAGTCGGGAGCGTGAAGTTGCAGCTGTTGAATTTCTCAATAAGGGAAAGGAACAGGGTTATTTCCGCAGCAATGTGAATTTCCATATTGTGTATAACCAATTGACTGCTGGTGTCGAAATTGTGTTGCGATGTGAAGGCCTTACGCGTTTCACTCAGCGTGAGCTTTTTGTCAACACCGTTATTCCTTATGTGCGTGGTTGTGCAACACTCAAAGGTATCGAATTGATAGACCAGTTCATGGAAACATTCGGTAACGAAATTGAGTGGTAGTTTTTTAGGTCTTTCCCTACATTCATGCAAGTTCCCCTGCAACCCTACGTGGTAAGTTGCAGGGGAACTTGCGTATTGGATGGCATAGTGTTTGTTACCTACTCGTTGGTGGAATGCATCCGTTTATCAAGTTTTATTGCTGTCCGATAAAGTCCAATACAGTAATAAAGTATGGCTCGAACGCTTAATTTTCAGTGTTCGAGTCTTCTTTTTCATTTTAAAGCCCCCTAATCAAAAAGTGATGGTTCATTTTTTGCTAAATCTGCGAAATTCCATTGTACGACTGCAATACCCATTTCCAAAGTCGCGGAAGCGCATTGTAAAAGTGCAATGCCCATTTCCAACTGTATTTGGACTTTTATCGGACAGCAATATTTCGGGATTGTTGAAAAGACAGTATCCAGAAAAACTTTTATCGGACAGCAATATTAAAAGATTGCAGCTTGGAGAAAGTAAATCGATTGGTTAGTGATGAATAAAAAAGAAGGTGCATCGCGCATTACGACACACCTTCCTTTTATTAGCATTTTCTATTTGATGATGATCTTCAAGGCATGTTTTCCAACCTTTACTATGTAAGCACCTGTAATAGGCACAATAAATTTCATTTCTTGATAACCAGATTCTCCAATATACTTTTTACCACTTAAATCATAAAGTTGGGCATCTGAGCAATTCTTAACAATAATGCATTTGTCCTCGTGTATAATCTTTACATTGTCAAGGGTTACCGAACTAATGTCGGTTTTCACCTCAACAGTAACATGGCAAGTATCTGCTACATAATGCGGTTCCTGAGTATGGACAATAACATCTGCTTCTCCTTCTGCAATTGCTTCAAGGAGTCCCTCTTGGCTGACGGTAACAACAGATTTATTTGAAGATTCCCATACTAGTTCGCTATTGGTAGCATCTATCGGATGCAGCTTAGCTACCAGACGAGCGGTAGCACCAACTTCTAACTTTGCTTCTGGCATGCTGATTGTAACAGAATCTGCATATCTCACAACAGTAATGGTACAAGAGTCAGAAACACCAGAGCCATCTGTTGCGCTACAAGTAAGGATTGCTTCTCCTATGCCACGAGCTACGACATATCCTTCCACAACAATTGCAACCGCTTCATTAGAACTATGCCAAGTTAAAAACTTATTGCTAGCATTTTCTGGAGCTATCTCCGGAATAATCTTTTGCTTGTTGCCAACTTCGAGTGTTAAAGTGGTGGGAATCGCAATAGAAGTTATCAAAATAGGCTTGACTGTAATCTGAACAAATGCACTTACACCATTGGAAGACTGGGCTTGAATGATTGCTGTGCCTGGAGCAACAGCCTTCACTTGTCCATTTTGGTCTACAGTAAGTATATTTTCGTCAGAAGAGCTCCATACGAGCAAGCTGTCCGTTGCTGTGCTTGGATTGATTGTTACAGCGATTTGCTGAGTATCGCCAACTTTCATTTCATTTGATGGCGCAGAGATTATTAAACTATCCACTGGTGTCGGAATAATGGTTAGGTTTATCGTTCCCTTAATACCATTGCTTGATGCAGCAGTAATCGTAACAATTCCTGTTTGATGATGTGCAGTTACAAGACCATCTCGTACTGTAGCTATTTCTTCATTGCTACTTGACCAAACTAAAATTGTGTCAGTAGCTGTTACCGGAAGTACTTCTGCACGAAGGTTCAAGGTTTCGCCAGCTTTTAGTTTGGTGTCGCCTTCTGCTACGATAGTGATGCTTTCCACTGGAGTAGGAACAACATGAATCTGAGCATAGGCCTTCACCTTGCTGCCATCAGTCGTGCTAACCTCGATTCTCACCTGACCGACACGCTTTGCCGTTACTTTACCCATACTGTCTACTATAGCAATGTCTTGGTCTTCTGAAAGCCAAGAAACAGTCTTGTTGGTTGCTAGTTCTGGATAAATTTTAGCCTGGAGTTTTATCGTTTCCCCTGCTTTCAATGTGGACTGAGTAGGTTCGATGACGATGCGATTTACCAAAGTAGGTGCAATTGTCACGTTACAAATCGCCTGTATTTTAGGGTTGGAAACAGAACTGACTATAATCTGGGTTTTTCCCATCGAAATACCAGTAACTTTACCAGTACTATCAACTTTTGCTACCGATTCATTTTCTGAATGCCATGTAAGAGTTTGATCAGTGGCATTGATAGGAGTAATCGTAGCAGTTAGTTGGACATTTTCCGTAGCCTTCAATGTTATGGAAGGCTTGTTCAGTGTAATGCCTTTTACTGGAATGCCGTTTACCGTAACCTCACAAGAAGCACTGACGTTAGAACCATCGGTTGCTGTTGCCGTTATTGTAGCCGTACCAACTTTTAGTGCCTTGACTACTCCTTGAGAAGAGACTTCTGCAATTTCAGGATGGTTGCTTGTCCACGTCAGTTCTTTGGTTGAAGCAAAACTTGGAGCAATAGTTGCTTTTACCTCCTTGCTGTCTCCGACATTCATTGTTAGTGCCGTCTGATTCAATGTTATATTTTCTACCAAAGCACGTTCAGTAACGATAGAGGTCACACTATTAGCCAAGACCAGTTCTTGGGCATCAATAGTAGAAAAAACGGGTCGTTTCAATTCTAGAGTTACATTTTTCTCAATCGTTTTGTCGGCTTTCACCTTAAAATCAATCAATCCGCCCTTATTGCCAGAAAAGGCTGTATTGGAAACGGAGAAGCAAGCGATACGTACACGACCATCTCCGTTGTCTCGCGCGGTAACCTTATGGTCAGCACTGCCGCGTGAAGACAAAACAAAGGAATTTTCGACTAGTTGCAATCCCTGAGGGAAATACAGGTCTAATTGAAAAGCCGTGAGTAAACTTTCGTTGTCTAGATAGAGGGTAATCGTTTTTGTCTCGCCTACATTGATCTTGAAATCGGGAATAGTGCAATGATTGTTATGGACATTGCCTACACGGAATGTCTGGTCTGCTATCTTGACATCTTGGTTATGAGCATCTGCAAAATGAATATTATGAAGGCTTAATTGTCCACCTGAAAAAGTTTCGGAAGCCCGCACTTTAATTGTCAAGAGTTCTCCGGTATTACCTGTAAAGGCATGGTGCTGAGTGGAGAAGGCTCCCACACGAAGTGATTTTTCCGTTACGAGGTTACTAACCGTAGTAAAAGAATGATCAGCTCGGTCAGAGAGAGAAAATTCAACTTTTCCGTTGGTCTTGATAAAATCAAGTCCCTCTGGAAGTGTTATATCTGTCTGAAAGCCCAAAAAATCCTGGCTGTTCTCCAAAACAAATCTCAGTTGTTTAGTCTCCCCAGGTTCTATATTTAGCGGTTCTAAATAAAACCGGTCGGTTGCCAGTGCTCCTGACACTGCTCCAAAGAGCAGTGTCAAAAGCATAAGCATTCGTTGTCTGAATATCATTTTCATAATCATCAAGGCAATTATTTAATCACTACCTTCTTGGTGGTATTACCCACCTTTACCACATATACACCAGGATTCAATACACGTTTTTCCAGCGTGGATCTACCTGTCCAGCTAGCTACCATGCCACCATTTACCATATAAATTGTGATTGGTAGTCCTTTGGCATTACTAATAACAAGGTTGTGCTTAGTTACCTGTATGGATGCCCCTTCAATCATTGTCGTTTCTTCCAATCCAGATACACATCCATTCAGTCCACCTACAGCGGAAAGGTGATACTCATTAGCATTAGCATCGGCAGCTACAATATTCATTACTTGAATATTATCGGTTACCTGCTCATTGGTGCGTACAGTCAATCTGACAATAGCATCGTTTCCAGCAGCAATTTGTACATTGGATGCATTGAACCAAACCAAACGAACGGTTTGGTCATCGATTTGATGACTAACCATCTGATGGGTTTTAGCTACACCTTCGCCGATAACCACATCTTCTAGTAACATTCCTTCTGGGAGTAATACATCTGCCTGTAAGGCTACATATTCATGCATATTCTCGAGCTTGATATCCACAATTGAGGTTTCACTGGTAAAGTTATCTACTACCAAGCGGTCACTGCAACCATCTGTGACAGACAAGGTGCGTATCGGTGTCATAACCATAGGAACAGGTTGCTTAAGCACTTCATCAATTGCGCCGGTTGCATCGGCAAGCGAGATTATGTTGTCGCCATTGACATCGGCAGCTTCTACACAGAAACGGGCAACTTCCTTGCCTACGGCATAATTGGCAATATTCACTGCATCTGTAACCGTAACGTGGTCATCGTCATTTGCGTCACCTTTAGTAGGAGGAATTACTTCAATGCTAATCGTGGCAGACTTACCAGAACCATCGGATGCTGTCGCTGTAATCTGTGCCGTACCAACTCCGATTGCCTTGATTAGTCCATTCTTTTCAACAGTAACCTTTTGGTTGTCAGAACTTGTCCAAACTACAGTTGTATCAGTAGCTAACAATGGCAGTACCATTGCTTTCAAGGTCATTGAACGACCTTTCTTCAATACATTAACACTGCTTTCAATGGTAACCGATTCCACCAAAGTAGGCAGCACCTTCACCTGACAAACGGCCTTAACACCAGAACCGTCAGCCGCCAGTGCAATTACGTCTGCCATGCCTATACTAACAGCTTCTACAAGACCATTGGTATTGACTTTGGCAACCTTCGCATTAGAAGTACGCCAAATCACTTCCTTATTGACAGCATTGGCCGCACCGACTGTTGCAGTTAAAGCTACGGTTTCCGTTGCTTTCAGACTGACTTCTGTCTGGTTCAGGGTAATCGAAGTTACTAGTACATCTTCAGTGATCGGACGAATGTCCAACCATTGCTCCCAAGTCGGCGAATACTTATACTCGTCTATGGCGACTTGCGGAACAAATAAGGTACCATTGGCTATAACTGAGTCTGGGAATATCACGAGACCCTCGGGCGGCATATCAGCATACGACTGCACATAACCGATATTGGTGCAACCAGCAAACGAATGCTGACCAAGCGAAGTTGTTTTTGAACTTAAAGAAACCCATTTCAACCCCGTACAGCCAGAGAAGGCTTGTTTACCCACAGAGCTAATACCCTTGATTGCTACAAAGGGCAAAGAGGTACAATTGGCAAATGCCTCCACACCAAGGCCATAAAGCGTCTCGGGAATCTCAATGCCTTGCAGAGCGGAACAATCCTTGAAGGCGGCTGGGCCAATCAGTTTCAGATTCTGTCCCAAATCCAACTGTTTCAATGAAGTACAGTTAGAGAACGCATAGCTCGCCACAGAGGTCATGCTGGCTGGGAGATAGACACTATCCAAAGCTGTGCAGTCAGCGAAACCATAATCACCAATTTGCTCCAATATCTTGCTCAAACGCAGCTGCTTCAAAGAGCTACATCCCTTGAAGCTCCCGCGACCCACAGATTTAATATTATCTGAGAGATATACCTTCTCCAAGCCCGTACAAAAAGTAAACATATATGGATCAATCAACTTTACATTGGGGCCAAGGGTCAGATTATTCAATAGAGATTTGTTATAGAAAGGAGAACAACCCTCTGGCTTGGTATTGTAAATGATTGAGCGATCAAGGTCTACTTTCACGATAGGGCTATCTGCGAAGAGATAGTTGGCCACAGAAAGTTGTTTCTCACCTGAGCGGAATTCCACCTGTGTTAATGATTGACAACCTCTGAACATCTCATATCCCATTGTAATAACTATGGGAGGTATTGATATACTCTGCAAGGAGTCGCAATCTGCAAAGAGAAATTCTTTTAGATGAGCACAGTTGTCGGATAGTCTTACGGATTTCATAGACTTATTGCCCTTAAAAACAGCGGACCCCATATCTGTTACGGCATGAGGTATGCTGATGTGACATAACCTCTCCATACGACTGAACGTACTTGAGCCAATTTGAACAAGACTTTCAGGCAAAATCAAGTTCTTACACAGTTTGACACCCGCAAGCAAATTGTCATTACAAATGGTCACGGTACCTGCATGCGAGAACTGGACATCAACCAAACTATCTTGATTTAAGAAAGGAGAGGTGCTATAATTTATGTTTCTACCTATATACAAACTCCTCAAATGGCTGTCCTTAAAAAGCGAAGATTTACCGCTTACAGACACTTCGCTTTTACTATCTTCAAAGACTACTTGCTGCAGATTCACGCATTCATCAAAGGCTTGATAACCTATCTTAGTCAAACGACTAGGAAAAGACATTCGACTAATGGACGTACAACCCATAAATACCTGATCTTCAATAGATAGTGCCGGTTGTCCCGTCTCATTATTTTGGAAGCTTACATCCTTCAATTGAACACAACCTTCAAAAGCTGATTCACCGATAGTCGTTAACATATTAGGAAAAAGAACATACAACAGGCTCGTACAGTTGGAAAAAGAATAATTACCAATAGTTTCAAGCCCTCGTCCGAAATCTACTTTTGTCAATCCCCTACAATTAAAGAAGGCATAGTCACCTATGCGAGATATGTTTTGTCCCCATACCACCTCTGTTAAATAAGAACATTCTGGAGCCATATAATGCGGAACTATAGTCACACTTGGAGCAAAAATGATTTTTCTCAATTCCTTTTTGTTATAAAAAGGAGCAGATTTTCGATAGTTGTCCTCATAGCCTGTATGTCCTACACTAAAATCGAGATTACGCCCTACGTACAATATGCGTATAGGGTTATCATAAAAATAATCATAGCCGACCCTGCCTGCTGAAGGACTCATAGAATTTGTATTCAAAAGCGTCAGCACTTCTTCTCCGTCACGAAAAGTCAAACGAATCATGTTATTACACCCCATGAAACAATTCTCACCAATTGATTTCACAGTACCTGGTATGGAAAAATGCATTACCCCTGCATTGTTATAAAAGGCTTCGCTACCAATACTTTCCACCCCTTCTCGCATAGTGACCACAGCGAGGGTTGAGTCATTATAGAAAGCTCTATTTCCAATTGTAATTACTGTTGCAGGCAAATTGATTTCTGTAAGTGCGATGCAATTCTTGAACGCTTCGTCAGGAACAGCCGTAAGCGAATCTCCCATTTGTGCAACGGTAAGCTTTACACAATTGCGCAAAGCACCTGTTCCTAAAGTCTTAAAACCTTTAGGAAGCACAAGAGCAGTAAACGAACGACAACCATCAAAAGCGAAATCACCGATAGATTTTAATTGGGAGCCAATGGTGACTTCTGTTATGCTTGAACAATCTTGAAACGCTTTACTTCCAATTGCTCTAGTCGTCTCCGGAAGTACCATTTTTGTAATAGCACTACAATTTCTAAAAGCAGTATCACCGATTGAATCCAACTGATTTCCCAAATTAATTGTAGCGAGTTTACTACAGCCTTCAAATGCAGACCTACCTATGGTCTTGATCGAACTTGGCAAAGTAAACACGGTGAATTCATTATCCTCATAGTACATATAATCTGGAATCTTGGTACAGGATGAAGAATATATGAATCTGGGCATTTTTACATTCCTTGAAAAGGGCGCGTTACGAGGATTATCCACATCAAAATCAATATTTCTTCCAATGTAAACCTCGTCAAGAGGACAATCAAAAAACAACGGTCTATATTTATCATAATAATCGGCACCATTATAATCAAGGCCTAAAATAATAGGAGATTCTCCATCCTCAAAACGGATCTTTTTTAATGAAGTACAACCTTTAAAAGCAGACTCTCCAATTTCTAATACTGAAGAAGGAATACTGATACTTGTCAAGGATGAGCAACCTGAAAAGGCTTCCCTAGAAATTTCTACAACAGGACAACCATCTATTTCTGACAGAATAACAACATCTCCAGTCTTGTTATTTTCGCAATCATCAACCACCGCATGAGAGCCACTAAAACGATAGCTCACGCCATTTACTATTTGGCCATTCGCTCCAAGAGCGCAACTGACTAAAAGCAACAGCATCGTTAGCCGTTGCCAACAATAAGTTTTTAATCTTTGCTTCATGATCTTATTCCTTTTAATGGTAAACGAAGATTCTCATTCTCAATAAAGAAGGTAGGAAGTTACTTTGCAAAAGTAAACATGACATAAAGGTTTCAAATTGACTTCCTACCAGATGAATATATTAATACGCTTTATTAAGCCTGTGTCCACAGTAATGAACATACGAGAAAAAAAGGGAATATATGGATTTAAATAGGGGGTGAGGGAAGGGGAATGTATAAAAGATAAAAGGAAGAAGTACGCAAAAACGAGAGGGGGCGTACGCAAATAAATGGGGGAGGTAGGGCTGTTTTGTACATAGGCTTGCTCAAATAAATCATGTTCAAACTGGCAGTACCAATTCGATCCTTTCATTATTCTGCAAGACGGGACGCAGAGATTTGTTCAATAGTTTAAGGATAGGAGAGCCGTCCCACTATTTTCCGCGAGGATTATATCCATGCAGAATTGCCTACGATAGTGTAACCTATCCTTCAAAACGATAAGTGGCGTTTTGATTTGCGCTACAAATATAGGTAACTATTCTCAATAAAAAAAGATTTTTTATTGTATTTGCTATATCCTATTTTTTTGATTATGTGGCTATTGATTGTTTTCAGGTGCTCATTGAATCCTACTAAGGTTAGGGTTATTATTCGACCTAAAATATTCTAGAGATATTGATGCATGGTGTACACTTTATGTTTTGGAACTCTTTGTCCTCACTATCTTCTAGAGAGTGTCTCTTTTTTCTACTTTATCGGGTGAGTTATTACTTCTGCTAATGAGTCTTTGTTATTATTAATGCCTTCCGTGAAGGTCGTCCCGAGTGTTGGGATGATGTTTCCCGGCATCCGTGAAGGTCGTCCCGAGTGTTGGGATGGTTCTTTACGGCTCCCGTGTGGGTCGTCCCAAGTGTTGGGATGGTTCTTTACGGCTTCCGTGTAGGTCGTCCCAAGTGTTGGGATGGTTCTTTACGGCTCCCGTGTGGGTCGTCCCAAGTGTTGGGATG
>Virginia_p1__coassemble_870_pt1 | contig 28678 bp, 24 predicted proteins | sample Virginia_p1__metabat2_high_PE_007 | metagenome-assembled genome bin Virginia_p1
AATGTGGTTCCGCAACTTTGGGAAAGGGCATTGTACTTTTACAATGCGGTTCCGCAACTTTGGGAAAGGGCATTGCACTTCTGCAATGTGGTTCCGCAACTTTGGGAAAGGGCATTGTACTTTTACAATGCGGTTCCGCGACTTTGGGAAAGGGCATTGTACTTTTACAATGCGGTTCCGCGACTTTGAGAAAGGGCGTTGCACTTTTACAATGCGGTTCCGCGACTTTGCAAAGGAGCGTTGCACTTTTACAATGCGGTTCTGCGACTTTGGAAAGGGGCATTGCATTTTTACAATGCGGTTTCGCGACTTTGGAAAGGGACGTTGCACTCCTGCAATGCGGTTTCGCGACTTTGGAAAGGGACATTGCAGTCGTACAATGGAATTTTACAGATTTAGCGAACCCCGAACCATCACTTTTTGATTGCGGAGTTTGTAAAATGAAAAAGAAGACTCGAACACTGAATTTTCAGTGTTCGAGTCATACTTTATTACTGTATGGGACTTTTATCGGACAGCAATAAATCAGTATCTGTTTTTCTTTTTGAACCATTCAGAACCTGAAGGAATCATACGCTTATTCGTAGTCGATAGCGTAGGGCGTCGCATTACTGCAGGTTCTGAATGATATGCGATAGAGACGATTTGGCTTGGAAGGGGCTTATACCCCACACTTGATGCGGTCGCCTCTTCGGGGAGTGGTAGTGTCTATGCGGGTAGATTTTACTTTTGCTCCTGTCTTTCTTTATAAAGTTCCTTGGTCAGAAATCCTTCGGTGATCTGCTGGTCGTTGCTGACATCTTTGTAGAAAATCCAGTGAGTTGTCGGTTGTTCGTTGTCCTTGGCAGGATAATTGTGTATGAAGTACCACCCTCGTTTGCTCAGGTAGTTCAGTCCGTCGGCAATGGAGTTAAACCGCAGTTTTTTCCCTTTCTCATCAACGAGTGTCTGGTTGGAGAAGAAACCGACCTCCTGACCGAAGTCGATGTCCATGTTGTATTTGTTGTTTCCGTAACTGGCAGTGGTAAAAACCACTTCGCAGTACACGCGGTATTGGTTGTTGAGTACGACATAGGACTGCGCCTGAGCGCAGGTAAAGAGGCTGGTTAATAGCCAGCAAAGTAGAAAGAGTTGCTTTTTCATAGAACTTATAATAGGGATGTTGTTTGCAAGGAGCGTAGAAGAACTTCGGTTCGTGTCAGCATGCGTACATCGGGGGTATTGACTTTTTGCACCGTTTCGCCGCAAGTAGGGAACTTGACAAAATGGTTGTTGTGCTGGTTGCAGCACTCTCTTTCGGACAGGCTGTCCTCTTGCGGTGCGGGCAGGGGAATTCTTGGAGAAGAGTTTTCTTGAGAACGCACACTTCGATCTTCCTTTTACTCACAAAAATACAGTGTTTTGTCAAGGCATTGCGCCTTGATCCTTCCTTTTTTCTGTTCGATAAATCAGAAAACTCTTTCGTGGGCTGTAAGGTATGTTTGGCAAAGCCGCTTGTAAGCCTTGAGAAAGGGCAGAAAAAGGAGAAAAGGCTTCCTTCTTAGTGGGGCATATCTTACCTTTGTCACTCCTTTATGCAGGTTCTATGCCGATTGTTTTCGGAATGAATCCGTTTCAGTAAGCCCGGTTACTTCCGTGCGGAAGCAATTTACATTTCTAAATTGAGGTGGTTTCGCCTTCGTGCTTAGTCTATTCGATAGGCTTACCGATTCGGGTAAAAAGCGGGATAGAACCTGCGTTTTTAATGTAATCATTTGTTTCATGCCAACCGCAGTATTATTTGATTTAGACGGAGTTCTGATTGATACGGAGGGGCAATATACAGCCTTTTGGGAACAAGTAGGAAGGGATTTATTACCTCATGTTCCCGACTTAGCATCCCGCATCAAAGGAATGACACTCGTGCAGATACTTCACCGGTTCTTTGATGACGATGAAGTGATGTGTGCCACCGTCCGTCAACGTCTTCGTGTCTTTGAGGATACGATGGACTTTCCTCTCCTGCCTGGTGCACTCGAATTTGTAGACGCTTTGCGTCAGGCCGGTTACAAAGTAGCCGTGGTGACCAGTTCGGATGAAGCCAAATTGGCTTGTCTGCAACGTCGGAATCCCGATTTTGTGCGTCACTTCGACCGCATCTTTACGGCGGAAGATTCTCCCCGCTCCAAACCAGAACCCGATTGTTATATCGGTGCGGCTAAATTCTTTGGTTTCGAACCTGAAACGTGTTTTGTGTTCGAGGATTCCTTGAGTGGATTGACAGCCGGGAAAGCCAGCGGAGCAACGGTAATCGGACTGACCACCAGTCATCCTGCGGAGCAAATAGCCGCCTATACACAAGCAACAATCGCCGATTTTACAAACTATACGGTCGCACAAATGTGTGACGTGCAAAAAACATTCTAAAAGTTATGCCAGGATATTTGGTAGACGATGCGCGCAAAGTGACCACGCACCGTTTGAAGGAAATGAAAGCAGAAGGCAAAAAGATTGCCATGCTGACCTCTTACGACTACACCACCGCTAAAATCGTGGATGCAGCAGGGGTAGATTGTATTCTCATTGGTGACAGTGCTTCTAATGTGATGGCAGGTCACTCTACGACTTTGCCCATTACGCTCGACCAGATGATTTACCATGCCTCGGCCGTCGCTAAGGCGGTGAAGCGTGCCTTTGTGGTGTGTGATATGCCTTTCGGTACGTATCAGGTCGACGCTAAGGAGGCTGTGCGCAATGCCATCCGTATCATGAAGGAAACGGGTTGCGACGCGGTAAAACTCGAAGGTGGTGAGGAGATTATTGAAGCCATCAAGCGTATTCTCGATGCTGGTATCCCCGTGTTCGGCCACCTGGGACTGACACCGCAAAGTATCAATAAGTTTGGTACGTATGCTGTTCGAGCAAAGGAAGAGGCAGAGGCTCAAAAACTGCTGAAAGACGTGAAACTTCTTGCCGATACAGGCTGTTGTGGTATTGTGCTCGAAAAGATTCCTTCTGTCTTGACGGCTCAAGCAGTTGCTTCGGTCGATGTGCCTATTATCGGTATCGGAGGAGGTCCTGCCGATGGTCAAGTGCTCGTCGTTGATGATATGTTAGGCAAGAACAAAGATTTCTCTCCCAAGTTCCTGCGTCGTTATGCTGATCTCTATACGGTGATGACCGATGCCATTGGGCAGTTTGTGACCGACGTTAAGTCGGGTGATTTCCCTAATGAGTCTGAACGCTACTAATTATTGGTGCGCCTCGTGTCGCCCGAAAGGAGTGGGGAAGTGTTTCTAGCAGGACATTGCCCGCGTCTTTCGGGTGTACGGGGTGTTTTTCTTTTTTTTCTGTTGATTGAAGCCAGGCGGTAGCCTGTATGATACGCAAGTGTACGGTTGTGAAATAACGATTGGGTCGTGCAGCGGCAGTCTGATGTATTTCAATCGACAAGTCCGCTGGCGTAAATGATAATCGTTTCGCTCTGCAAAGGAGCGTCCTGTTACCGCAAATATCGCTTTCGTAGCGGTTGCACACGAAAGCATTTCAGCTATTTAAATCTGAAACAACATGTCAACCCATCTCCGAAGTCCGTTGAAGAGTTCGCGCTTTATTAATATGTGCGTTTCCAACTGGTTTTTACATATTTATGTCTATTCACTTATACCCTTACTTTATGCGCAAGCCATTCATTTTGGTTGTGGCGCAGAGTTGGTAGGATGGGCTATCGTAGCCTTTGCAATCGGCATGATTCTCCCGGGGCCCTTTGGGGCGCACCTGATGGAGTGTCGGTCGCGCAAGGAAGTCTTTCTGAAGTCCCTGCTCGTATTGGGATTTCTTCCCACATTAGGTTATGTGTGGGCCAACGAAGGTTATCAGCTCGTGCTCTTACATGCGTTACAGGGGGTAGCCTTTGGTGTGGCGCAGACTGCTCTTGGAACGACACTGGTTAATGACGTGCTGGCTTCCAAGCAACGCAACAAAGGCGACGTGATTTATGCCTGGGTAGGTCGGTTGGGTATACCCCTTGGCCCGGTAGTCGGTATGTTGTTGACGTATTTCTTTGGTCTCCAGCAGGCTTATTGGTGGTCACTGACGGCTTGTTTTATGGCATTTTTGTTAGTCGGTCAGACTCAAATTCCGTTGAAGGCTCCTGTTAAAGTTCCCTTGCTGACGTTCGACCGCTTCTTTATTCCCAAAACACTCCCTTTGAGTCTGACGCTCTTTATCGCCCCTTGGATGATAGGGCGCGCGTTGGGACTTCAGCTCAGTCTTTGGTTTTACTTGGTCGTTTTTGCCGGCTTCCTGTTCCTCTTTATTGCCCGATGGTTGGCACACGTTTTCAGCTCCTCGCAGTGGGTTCCCGCTTTAGGTTACCTCTTGTTGTTCAGTGCAATTGTAGTTTACTGTTTCAGCGATACTTTAATCACGGCCTTTATGGTTGGTCTGGGTGCCAGTTTGATAGCCTCCACCCATTTAAAGGTTTGGGTAACTTCTGCCGATCACTGTCAACGTGGTACGGCACAGAATACCTACATGCTTTCCTGGCGCATCGCCTTTTCTTTGGGCTTCCTTTATAGCGTTTATGCACCATCGCACGCTTATGTCTTAGACTTGACGATCCTTTTGATTTGTGCGCTGGCTTACTATTTGAACCCCAGACGATATGCCGTAAAAAGCGAGTAGTAAGCAGGTGTTGAAAATTATTTTTCTCATTCAGTCCAATTGCTTGCACATACAATCACGTTCTTGTACCGCAATTTTTGCTTCTGTGTTCAGTCATCTAGTCCGCTATGCTCCTTCATACAGAATCAGAAACTACGGCACGACCACGCATTTTTATGTACAACTAATTTTCAACACCTACTTATTTTTGCGTATTCTGCCAATTGACTTATCTTTGCAGCCAAAATTTTTCAAACTTCGTATTTACGATTACTCATTCGAATTGGTGCAACTCAACGCACTTCCGAAGGAGTATGCGATAGAATGGAATTATAACACAAAAAGACGATATGAAATTTACCGAACGCAACGGATTGAACCTTTCAGAGGTTAATGCATCAGTGCTTGCGAAGTGGGACGAACAGGATTTGTTCCACAAAAGTATGAGCGAACGCGAAGGATGTCCCTCCTTCGTCTTTTTCGAAGGTCCTCCCTCTGCCAACGGACACCCGGGTATTCATCACGTAATGGCACGTACGATTAAGGACGTATTCTGTCGTTACAAGACGATGCAGGGTTTCCAGGTGAAGCGTAAAGCCGGTTGGGATACCCATGGACTTCCCGTCGAGCTGGGCGTAGAAAAGGATTTGGGCATTACGAAAGAGGACATCGGTAAGACCATATCTATTGAAGATTATAATGCACAGTGCCGTCGCAATGTGATGATGTTTACCGAGGAATGGACCGACTTGAGCCACAAGATGGGTTACTGGGTAGACATGGAGCACCCGTACATCACGTATGAGAACTCTTACATCGAGACTTTGTGGTGGTTGCTGGGCGAACTCTATAAGAAGGGCTTGCTCTATAAGGGCTACACCATTCAGCCTTATTCTCCCGCAGCAGGTACAGGCTTGAGCTCACACGAGCTGAATCAACCCGGTTGCTATCGTGATGTAAAAGACACGACGGTAACGGCACAGTTTGCCATCCTGGATCCCAAGCCTGAAATGACGAAGTGGGGTAAACCTTACTTCCTGGCTTGGACCACTACTCCCTGGACACTTCCTTCAAATACGGCACTTTGTGTTGGTCCGAACATTGACTATGTAGCTGTCGAGTCCTTTAATCCTTATAACGGAGAGAAGATGACGGCTGTCGTAGCAGAAAGCCGTTTGACAGCTTACTTCAAGCCCGAGGGCGAAGGAGCTGATTTCGATGCTTACCAGGCTGGTGACAAAGTGGTTCCCTATCGTGTCGTTGGGCGCTGGAAGGGTGCCGAGTTGGTAGGTATGCACTACCAGCAGCTGATGCCTTGGGTGAAGCCTACGGAGAAGTTGGACGAAAATGCAGCTGACTTTGTCAAGACCTACGCCAGTGCACACCCTGAACGCGTATTTAAGGCCGGTTTTGATTCCTTCGTAGAACTGGCGAGCGAAGCCTTCCGTGTGATTCCGGGTGACTACGTGACCACGGAGGATGGTACGGGTATCGTTCACATTGCTCCTACCTTTGGTGCAGACGATGCTAAGGTTGCTAAGGATGCCGGTATTCCCTCGCTCTTCTTGATTAACAAGGCTGGCGAAACGCGTCCGATGGTAGACTTGACGGGTAAGTATTATTTGGTAGACGAGCTCGATGAGACCTTTGTTGCTACTTGTGTCGATGTACCTCAGTACAGCCGCCATGCCGGTGACTACGTGAAGAATGCGTATGCACCCGAATTTAATAAGGACGGTAAATACGACGAGAAGGCTGCAGAGAAGGCAGAAGACTTGAACATTATCATCTGTTTGGAAATGAAGCAGGCGGGTGAGGCGTTCAAGATTGAGAAGCACGTGCACAATTACCCCCACTGCTGGCGTACAGACAAGCCCGTACTTTACTATCCCCTTGACAGCTGGTTTATCCGCAGCTCTGCGCTCAAGGAGCGTATGATGGAGCTCAACAATACCATCCTTTGGAAACCGACCTCTACGGGTTCGGGACGTTTCGGTAAGTGGTTGGAAAACCTCAACGACTGGAACTTGAGCCGTTCGCGTTACTGGGGTACGCCGCTCCCCATCTGGCGCAATGCAGAAAGCCGTGAGGAAATCTGCATCGGTTCGCTCGAACAACTCTATGCTGAAATCGAGAAGAGTGTAGCGGCTGGCATCATGGATTCTAACCCGCTGAAGGAAAAGGGATTTGTGCCTGGTGATTATTCTGAGGAGAATTACCACCGCATTGACCTGCACCGTCCGTACGTTGATCACATCGTGCTAGTGTCTCCGAGCGGTAAGCCCATGAAGCGTGAGACGGACTTGATCGACGTTTGGTTTGACTCAGGTTCGATGCCTTACGCGCAGATTCACTATCCGTTTGAAAATAAAGAGGCGTTGGACGGCCGTACCGTTTATCCCGCCGACTTCATTGCTGAGGGTGTAGACCAGACGCGCGGTTGGTTCTTTACGCTCCATGCCATTGCCACCATGGTCTTTGACAGTGTTGCCTTCAAGGCCGTAATCAGCAACGGTTTGGTACTCGACAAAAATGGTAATAAGATGTCCAAGCGTTTGGGCAATGCGGTTGATCCGTTTGGTGCCATCGAGAAGTATGGTTCTGACCCCCTCCGCTGGTATATGATTACCAACTCTTCGCCTTGGGATAACCTCAAGTTCGACGAAGAGGGTGTACAGGAAGTAGCGCGTACGTTCTTCGGTAAACTCTATCAGACGTATTCGTTCTTTGCGATGTATGCCAATGTTGACGGCTTCGATCCTGCTACTCCTCAGGTTCCTGTGAGCGAACGTCCTGAAATCGACCGCTGGATTCTCTCTGAGTTGAATACCCTGATCAAGGAAGTTTCAGCCGCATACGAAGAATACGAACCGACGCGTGCGGGCCGTATGATTCAGACCTTTGTGATTGACAACCTCTCGAACTGGCACGTGCGCTTGAGCCGCAAGCGTTTCTGGGGTGGCGAGATGAATACGGACAAGTTGAGTGCTTATCAGACACTCTATACCTGTCTGCTTGAAATCTCTAAGCTCATGGCTCCCATCGCCCCCTTCTATGCCGATCGTCTCTATGCTGACTTGACGCAGGGACAAGCTGATGCCGCAGAAAGTGTACACTTGGCTCACTTCCCCAAGGTAGACGAAACAGTCATTGACAAAGACTTCGAACGTCGTATGGAATTGGCTCAGAAGGTGACGTCTATGGTACTTTCGCTCCGTAAGAAGGAACATGTCATTGTGCGTCAACCGTTGCAGTGCATTTCGGTTCCTGTAACCGATCCGCAACTCCGTGACGACCTTGAAACGGTGCGTACCTTGATTCTTGACGAAGTCAATGTGAAGGAACTTCGCTACGTCGATGCCAACATGCTCGAAAAGAAGGTGAAGTGTAACTTCCGTGTGATGGGTAAGAAGTTTGGCAAGTTGATGAAGGCTGTCAATGCTGCTGTTGTGGCCTTGGGTCAGGATGACATCAACCGCTTGGATCGCGAGGGCAGTCTGACAATCGAGGTTGAGGGACAGCCTGCCTTGATTGAACGTGCCGATGTAGAAATCATCAGCGAGGATATGCCCGGTTGGACGGTAGCCAATGAGGGTGCGCTGACTGTAGCACTCGACCTGGCCATTACACCCGAGCTTCGTGCAGAAGGTTTGGCCCGCGAGGTGGTGAAGCGTATTCAGACTTACCGTAAGGAAAGCGGATTTGAAATCACGGATCGCATCCTTGTGAAACTCGAAAATCAAGAGCAGTTAGCTGAAGCTGTGTCCGCTTACAAGGAATACATTGCAGCACAGGTATTGGCCGATGAAGTCGAGTTGTGTGATACGATGCCCGCTGATGCTGAGGTCTTCGACTTGGAAGATTTCAAGGTAAAGGTGGTTATCGAACGACAGAAATAATCCAATGGGGATTTTCACAAGGCGAGAGTCAACCTCTTGCCTTGTGACTTTCCCTTTTTGAAAACATACCTCTATTTAGTACTAACTTTTAATCATACACTACCATGGCAGACGTGATTCGTTATAGCGATGAGGAGCTTGAGGAATTCAAGCAGATCATCATCAAGAAGCTCGAATTGGCACAACGTGACTACCGTCAAATGATGGACACTCTCAGTAACAAAAGCGGCAACGATGTAGATGATACGATGCCGACTTATAAAGTACTCGAAGAAGGGTCGATGACGCAGACGAAAGAAGAATTGACTACGATGGCGGCACGCCAGCAAAAGTTCATCCTGGGTCTGCAGAATGCGTTGTTGCGTATTGAAAATAAAACCTACGGCATTTGCCGTGTAACCGGGAAGTTGATTCCCAAGGAACGTCTTCGTGCTGTTCCCCACGCTACGTTGAGTATCGAGGCGAAACAGATGAAAGACCGTAAAGACTAAGTGGTCCCTGTCCTTTAAGATGCTTTTCCTTCCGAATGGTCCGTTCTTCTTTTCATGTACGAAAAGGTTTGAGCTTGGGCTGAGGTTTGTTCATTACCTTCTTGGGTAGTAGAAGGGCGGCAGTGTCTTGAGAGGACAGGGATTTTTTTGCCATGCAGGTAACTTCTGACTTGGATTACCTGTACAGGCAGTGATTGTCAACTGATCCTTATCACTCATTTATTCTATGCACAAAAACTTCCGTTCGTTAGTAGCTGTTGGCTTGATTGTAGGTATTGTCCTGATTGATCAACTCATTAAGTTCGAAATCAAGACGAACTTTTCCCTTTATGAATCGTTGGAGGTTACTTCGTGGTTTAAGCTCCTCTTTACGGAGAATACGGGTTCCGCCTTCGGTATGCAGTTTGTCGGTACGCAATATTTGGCTTTATTCCGGGTCGTAGCCATCAGTTGGTTTTGTGTGGTGCTTGCGCGCTTTGTCCGCATGAAAGCACCTTATGGACTGATTGTTTGTGCTTCGATGGTGATAGCTGGCGCATTGGGTAATATCGTCGACAACATGTTCTACGGACTGATTTTTACGGAGAGTGTGCCTTACGGCGAACCCGCTACGTGTGTTGCCTTAGGTGAAGGATATGGCAGTTTCCTTTCAGGTAAGGTCGTCGACATGTTTTACTTCCCCCTCTTTACCTGGCCCTCTTGGATGCCTTGGGTAGGTGGAAGTATTTTCTTTGGAGCCATCTTTAATTTCGCCGATGCCAGCATTAGCTGTGGAGCCGTAGCTTTGGCACTGTTCTATTACAAGTATCTGACGCGTGAGGCCTTTCTCGGTAATAAGTAATCCTTCTTCTTCGTTCCTATGTTTCGTTCTTTCTTCCTTGGTTTTCTTCTTGTGTCTGGGATGTGGGTAACTGCCTGCCAGTCAGACAGGCCGGCTGGCATCCTCTCGGAGGGTGAAATGGAGGATGTGCTTTATGATTATCACATCACACAAGGACTTGCTTCGCAGCGTCCTTCGGATAGCATTCCCTTCCTGTCTCACCTTTACCGTCAGGCCGTGTTTGAGAAGTATGGAATAGCCCAAGCAGACTTTGACCGTTCGATGGAATGGTACGCCCGCCATACCAGCCAGTTGAGTAAAATCTATGAGCGGGTTGGCGAACGTTTGGGTGAATCGGGCGGTAGTGGTTCGGGAAGTCGGATGAATATCGGGCGCGATGGCGAGCGGTTGACGAGTGACACGGCACAAATTTGGCAAGGACCGCCAACGCTTTTGCTTTCCTCGCAAGGGGTACAGCATTACGTATTCCAAGTGCCTGCTGATACCAGCTATCAGGCGGGTGACCGCATAGAGTGGGCTTTCCAGGTCAATTGGCATTATCACGAAGGAAACCGCCAGGCAGTTGCTGTGTTGGGACTTTGTTACGAAGGAGATTCGGTGATAACAACCACGCAACGCATTACGCAGTCGGGCGAAAACCGCTTGACGGGGTATGTCGATAGAAACCGTAAACTGAAATCAGTAGCCGGAGTCATTTACCAAACAACAGGATGGGCAGAGCGTCCGCGTCTGCTTTTGCTGCGCAATATATCGTTGGCCAAAATCCATCTCAATCTGAATGCTCCTGTACTTTCCACTCCAGTGGCTCCGGCTTCGGCGGTGCGTAAGGACAGCGTGCAACTCCCCATTCGCACGCGTCAACAACAGATTCGCGACAGTTTACTCCGTGAAGATACGTTGCGCCAGAAGGGAGCGCACTTCCGTTAAGTATGAAAATAAGGTAGGTGGAAGATTTCTTCCGCCTACCGTTTTGTGTTATTTAGCCTGCGGTCTAAAAAGGGTTGCAGGGGTTTAAATCAAGCTGTGCTGATGTCTAAACAAATAGCCTATTCACGTGTACATCTTCCCGACGGTACCCTACTTCGTCGTTGTGTGGTCGAGTTTGATAACCAAGGTGTCCCCTTGCGTTATTTCCCGTTGACCGAAGAATTGCCCTTTGTCGAATGGCACGATTGCGATTACTACTGGCCGTAATGCATTAGTCGGTGTAGTTTTTGTACATGGTGATTATCCGTTCGCTGCATATAGGGTGAGCTGCGAACATCTACCAGATGCAGTTTCCCTCTTGGCAATTCCATTTGTTCTTAGTTAAAAAATAAAGGACGCACTTCCTAAAGCGGAGTGCGTCCTTTATTATTAGGTGTTCTTCGTGGTGCTTACTTCTTGTAAATGGAGAAAGTAGGTTGAAGAACTTGTAGCAAGTGTTTCTTACATGATGCCACGTTCGCGGAGCTTCTGTTGCCAGTTCCATGCAGAGGTAAGAGCCTCTTCCAAGGTGTGAACGGCCTTCCAACCGAGTACCTTGTTGGCTTTGTCTACATTACCCCATACCTTTTCGATATCGCCGGCACGACGAGGAGCAATCTCGTAGTTGAGTTTTACGCCCGTGCACTTTTCGAAGGTGTTGATGAGCTCGAGTACGCTGACACCGTTACCCGTACCAACGTTGTAGATTTCAACAGGTTCTTCGTTCTTGTCTTCTACGATGCGAGCCATAGCAGCAACGTGTGCCTTTGCGAGGTCGAGAACGTAGATGTAGTCACGGATGCAAGAACCGTCGGGAGTGTCGTAGTCATCACCGAATACCTTCAAGCAGGGACGGATGCCCATAGCGGTCTGAGTGAGGTAGGGGATGAGGTTGGCAGGAACACCATTAGGCATTTCACCGATGATGCCTGAGGGGTGAGAACCGATGGGGTTGAAGTAGCGAAGGATGATGGCACTGATGTTGGCACCACTCTTGACGTAGTCCTGAATAATCTCTTCGTTGATTTGCTTCGTGTTACCATAGGGACTTTCAGCTGTCTTGATGGGAGCGAGCTCCGTCACGGGGAGGTTCTCGGGATCGGGCTGACCATAAACGGTGCAAGAAGAAGAGAAGATAATACCCTTCACGTCATACTTCGGCATCAACTTCAAGAGGTTGATGAGTGAAAGGAGGTTGTTCTCGTAATACTTGAGGGGGAGTTCAACACTTTCGCCTACAGCCTTAGAAGCAGCGAAGTGGATGATACCCGTGATGGCAGGATACTTCTGGAATACAGCTTCCAAACCTGCGAGGTCGCAGCAGTCCACCTTTTCGAAGGCAGGGCGAATACCCGTAATCTGTTCGATGCCGTCTACGACGTCAGCTTGAGAGTTAGAAAGGTTATCAATAATAACCACGTCGTAGCCTGCGTTTTGCAGTTCGACAGTTGTGTGTGAGCCGATAAAGCCCGTACCACCAGTAACCAAAATGGTCTTTTTCATGAGACTATCTAAATTTGAGAGTTTGGATTTACTTGTCTGCAAAAGTACGGGTTTCCGTTTAACTACAAAAGCCTTTTTAGGATAAATAAAACGAACCATGAGGGAGCCCTAAAAGGGAAATATTTTCATCGTCAAGGGACTTATATTCAAGAAAAAGGTGTAATTTTGTCGCCGCTATATCGTGTAGGGGCATATCCCTGCCGTTATTTACATCACTCTAACGATTCTATCAATCAAGAAACCCAACATGAATATTCAATTTAACAAGGTCGGCAATGTAAGCGCAGAGCTTACCATCGAAATGCAGAAGGCCGACTACGAAGCCAACGTAACGAAAGCACTCAAGGATTTAAGCAAGAAGGTTCAGATGCCTGGTTTCCGTCAGGGTAAGGTGCCTATGAGCTTGGTGAAGAAGATGTATGGCGTACAGGCTAAGGCTGAAGAAGTAAACAAGTTGCTCCAGGATAGCCTCTTCAATTATATCAACGAAAACAAGGTAGATATGCTGGGCGAACCTCTCGGTAGCGAAAAGCAGCAGCCCCAGGATATTGAGAACCAGGATGATTTCACTTTCATCTTTGATATCGCTTTGGCTCCGGAATTCAACGCTGAGATTGGTAGCGGTGATACGGTAGATTACTATGACATCGAGGTATCTGACGAGTTGATTACGAAGCAGCTCGACGCTCTCCGTCAGCAGGCAGGTCACCCTGAAAGCGCAGACGTTTACGCAGATCGCGACATCTTGCGTGGTACGTTGGCTGAATTGAATGAAGAAGGCCAGCCCCTCGAAGATGGTGTGGTAGTAGAGCAGGTTTCTTTGATGCCTACTTACTTCAAGAGCGATGACCAGAAGAAGCTCTTCGAAAATGCACAGAAGAACCAAGTATTGACATTCAACCCCAGCGCTGCTTACGAAGGCAATGAAGCTGAGCTCGCAGCTCTCTTGAAGATTGAAAAGGAAGAAGCTAAGAACCACACGGGTAACTTCAGCTTCGAAGTAGCTGAAATCAGCCGCTTTGTTCCCGCTGAACTCAACGAAGAATTCTTCAACAAGGTATTCGGTGAAGGCGAAGTAAAGAGCGAAGAAGAAGCTCGTGCAAAGGTGAAGGAGCAAATCCAGAACCTCCAGGTACACGATAGCGACTACAAGTTCCTCCTCGACGTTCGCGCTTACATGGAGAACAAGGTAGGTCAACTCGAATTCCCCGATGAACTTCTCAAGAAGATCATGAAGGCTAACAATGCTGATAAGGAAGATAGCTTCGTAGAAGAGAACTATGCGAAGAGCATCGAGGAGCTGAAGTGGCACCTCATCCGTGAGAAGATGGGTAAGAACCTTGAAATCAAGGTAGAACAGGCTGACCTCAAGGAGGCTGCTATGCAAGCTGCTCGCTTCCAGTTCGCTCAGTATGGTATGAACAATATCCCTGACGAATACCTCGAAAACTATGCACAGCAGATGCTTCAGGACAAGAAGCACGTGCAGGGCTTGATGGAACGTAGCATCGACGCCAAGCTGACTGAAAAGCTCAAGGGCATCGTTACGCTCAACCACAAGTCTATCTCTTCTGAGGACTTCGCTAAGATGTTCGAATAATAAGGGTTACTTATAAATAGGATTCCCTGTGACAGATGTGCCGATGTGTGTTGTTAGCATATATCGGCACATTCTCGTCTATAGAAGGGAGTCAATCAATGATTTAAACCTCATACTACTATGACGATGATTTCAAACGATTTTAGAAAATTTGCTAGGGCCAATGTAGGTATTGATTCCATGGTGATCGACGACGTAATCAAGAGCCAGAACCAATACTTGAATCCTTATATCCTTGAAGAGCGTACGCTCAACGTAACGCAGATGGACGTATTCTCCCGTTTGATGATGGATCGCATCATCTTCCTCGGTACTGCCATCGACGATTATACGGCGAACACGCTCCAGGCACAGTTGCTCTACCTGGATTCTACTGATCCCGGTAAAGACATCTCCATCTATGTAAACTCTCCGGGTGGTTCCGTTTATGCCGGTTTGGGTATCTACGACACCATGCAGTTTATCCAAAGTGACGTGGCTACCATCTGTACGGGTATGGCAGCTTCGATGGCAGCCGTGTTGCTCGTAGCCGGTAAGGAAGGCAAGCGTTCTGCACTCCCCCACAGCCGCGTGATGATTCACCAGCCGATGGGTGGTGCACAGGGTCAGGCATCGGATATCGAAATTACGGCGCGCGAAATCCAGAAGTTAAAGAAGGAGCTTTACACCATCATTGCCGACCATTCTCATACGGATTACGACAAGGTGTGGGCTGACTCTGACCGTGACTACTGGATGACGGCGCAGGAAGCCAAAGAGTACGGTATGATTGACCGTATTTTCGAACCTAAGAAGGGATAAACCTATTGACTGATTAGGACCCGTGGCTATGTCATCGGGCTGGAGGCTACAGCGACGAAGTGTCTGTTTGGCCAACCTACGGATGGGAAATGCCAGACATTTGTGGTGCCTCTTACAGCCAGTGGCATGGTGTGGGTTACTTTCTTCTCACCCAGGAGAAGGGACGTTGTTTATGGGATAGGGATACGCTCAGGTGTCCCGCCAATCTATTCACGATTTTAAATATAGAATTATGTCACTCAAATGTTCCTTTTGTGGACGCGACGAGTCCGATGTTGCCATGATGCTGAAAGGCAAGGATGTCTATATTTGCTCCGACTGCGTGGAAAGTGCATACAAGGTGTTGGAGGAATATATTCCAGGTAACTTGGCTAACAATAAGAAGGAAGCGAACTTGAAAAAGCTTCCGGGGGTAAACCTCGACGAGGTGCCCAAGCCCAAGGAGATGAAGGATTACCTCGACCAGTACATCATTGGTCAAGACGCTGCCAAGCGTTATCTCTGTGTGGCTGTGTATAACCATTACAAGCGACTCGCTCAACATACCGAATCTTCCGATGTAGACATTGAGAAGTCTAACATCATCATGGTAGGTTCGACGGGTACGGGTAAAACGCTTTTGGCTCGTACCATTGCCAAACTGCTCGATGTACCCTTTACGATTGTCGACGCAACGGTGTTTACCGAAGCGGGCTATGTGGGCGAAGACGTAGAGAGCATTCTTTCCCGTCTGCTCCAGGTTGCTGACTTCGACGTGGCACGTGCCGAACGTGGTATTGTGTTTATCGACGAAATTGACAAGATTGCCCGTAAGTCAGACAATCCCTCGATTACCCGTGATGTGAGCGGGGAAGGTGTGCAACAGGGTCTCTTGAAACTCTTGGAAGGTTCTATTGTCAACGTACCTCCCAAGGGCGGACGTAAGCATCCCGATCAGGAATATGCGCATGTCAACACGCGCAATATCCTCTTTATCTGCGGTGGCGCGTTCGACGGTATCGAGAAGAAGATTGCCCAACGTATGAATACACATACGGTAGGTTATGACTCGGTACAGAATCAGAAGAAGATTGATCCGAAGAATCTCATGCAGTATATTGAACCTCAGGATTTGAAGTCCTTTGGTTTGATTCCTGAAATCATTGGTCGTCTGCCAGTATTGACTTACCTCAATCCGCTCGACCGCGAAGCATTGAGCAAGATTCTCGTCGAACCGAAGAACTCTATCATCAAGCAGTATGTGAAGCTCTTCGAGATGGACGGGGTGAAGCTCACCTTCTCTGATGATGCCTTGGATTACATTGTTGACAAAGCGGTAGAGTTTAAACTTGGTGCCCGTGGTCTGCGTTCAATCGTCGAAACGATCATGATGGATGCCATGTTTGAGATACCCTCGTCTTCGGAAAAGAGTTTCCGAGTGACCAAGGCGTATGCAGCCGAACAGATGGAGAAAACCAGTCGCGCCACGTTGCCGGTTGGCGATTAGTCTTTGCATCATATCGGTGCAAAACCATAAAAGCACATTCGCTGCCTCTGTCAAGAGGTGCGAATGTGCTTTTTCTGTTTAGCGGATGTGCTGGTATGGTACTTCCGTGTCCTTTTACTTCTTCTTCGTTGAGAAGTTATAGATGACGTGGAACATGAAGTAGCGCGATACGCATTGACCGTAGAAGGCTTCGCGTCCGTCAATATTCATATAGGCATTGCTTTGGTCGCGGTGGTTGAGGATGTCGGAGGCTTCCAGCTGCAGAGCCAGACTCTTGTCGCGCAGGAAGGAGCGTGTCAGCATAGCGTTCCAGATGGCCTTGACGGGACGAACGCCTTGCGATTGATAGACGTTGCGGTGGTAGACGTTGACGTTGGTCTTTAGTTCGATGTCGAGCGGTAGCGTGTACTGCAGCGTGCCACCATAGTTGCCCATCCATCTGTCCTGCGAAGCGGCGAGGTCAGACCGGTATGCGGTGTACCACACCGAACCGTTGATGGAGGCAAAGAACTTTTCGTAACGGTAGTTCAGGCGGGCATAGAGTCCCGTGTTGTGGCTTGTGTCGCTGCGGCGTTGCGGATGGCCGTCAGTGGCGAGTGTGAAGGCCGGGTTGTGGCTCATGCTGTAGCTGATGTAGCTCATGAGGTTAAACCGCTGCTTCTTGTCAAGCGGCATACCCATACTGACTATCGCATTGATTCCCCAGTTACCGCACAGGGTGACGGGCTGCGAGGTGGTTACGCCCGTTACCTTGTCGTAGGTCTGCCGGCTGGTCTGTTGGTGGAGCGTGTTGTGCCAGCTCGTATTCATGGAGTACCAGCGGTTGTTCTTCAGTGTACGGGAGTAGATGAAGTTGACAATGTGGCGGCGGGTGTCCTTCATGTCGGGGTTTCCCAGGAACACGTTGAGCGGATCACTGCGGTCGGGAATCGTGATGGCTGAGTAGAAGGACTGCGGCTCCTTCGTATAGCTGTAGGACAGTTCGATATTGCCCAGACTGTCAGATTCATAACGCAGTCGCGCGTCGATGGCCCATTCCTTCACGTTACGGCGTGGGTGCAACGGTTCGTAAGTGGGGCGTTCATAGTCGATGGCATCGCGTCCGAACTTGCCCAGCCCCTTGAGGTAGGCTATCAGTCCCTTCTTATTATAGGAAAGCTCCGCCTCTGCCCAGTGCCTGTGGTCGGTCGTGGTGGAATAGAGCGTCATATCGGGGTCGACCGTCTGCAATTCCCAGTCTGCTAGGTCGGGCAGGATGCCGAAGTGCTGCAGATAGGCATCATAGTCTGCAAAGATGCCGCCCAATTTTTCTAGACGATGACCTTTGTCGTCTTTCGAATTCTTTGTGTTCGAGTAACCGTAGGTCAAGCGCAGTGACTGCAGTTGCGGAATGGGGATGTTGAGGTCAGCAAAGGTCATTTGGTTAAAATTCTCCCTCTTGTTGCGCCCGAAGCGGTTGTAGAGCGGATCCATCGTGTGTTCCGTCTGGTTATAATATCGGTAGCGCATGAGGTCGTGCATGTCCTCCCTGTTCTGATGGTAGCTAAGCTGATGGCGCAGGGAGAAGCGCAGGTTTTTCTTTGTCAGCCGTTGCGTTATCCACAGGTTATGTGCATAGTAGTGTCTGTTCTCGTTTGAACTCGATTGCTCCTGATGGGCATAGAGCGTCTCCCTGTTGCCGGGCCATCCTGTTTCGGGATAAAGGTCGAGCGAGTCGAGCACCGAGGGAACCATTTCGAAGGCGGGTACCGTCCAGTTTCCGCTACGCTCGTGGCTGCGGTCAGTTTGCTTTATGAAGGAGTAGGAGGGACCGAACTCAATGTGCGTATGCTTCGAAGGCTTCCATGTGAAGTAAAGGTTGGTATTGATTATCTTCTCATCGTTTTTGCTTCGCTGATCCGTAGCAGTGAAGCGGCTCGTACCATCGCCGAGAAATTTCTCCTGTTCCTGATAAAAGTAGTCCTTGTGGCCGCGGTAGTCCCAGTTTATTCCACCTTCGAGTTTGAAGTATCCGCCCTCGTCGTCCTTACGTCCGTTGTTCCACATCCATGAGGTGCCCGGTCGCATAAACTTTGTGTCGCCCGAAGAGCTTCCCGCACCCACGTCGTTCCACGTGCCGTTGTTGTCGGTTGCCTGAAACTCTCCTGTGTTGGTAAATCCACCGAAGGCTGTTACGCGGTAGCGGTCGGAAAAGGTGTTGGCAAACAGACGGGCACGCCAGCGGTCATCTGTTCCATATCCCAGGTTGGCATTCCCTGTCCACGTGTCGAGATATTCCTTTTTGAGAATAGCATCGACCACAACCTCCTTCGTACCGTCGTCAATTCCCGTTATCTTGGCGCGGTCTGTTTGGCCCTCGTAGGCCTTCAGACTCTTGATGATATAGGCAGGCAGGTTCTCCAGTGCACTTTGCGTGTTGCCGCGCACGAAGTCCGTACCGTTTACCAGTAGTCGGTTGACCTTCTTTCCTTTGAAGTAGAGTCCGTCCTTGCGCATTTCGAGTCCAGGCATCTTGTTGATGAGGTCGCCCAGCATGTCGCCCTTGGTGGCGGCCAGTGCATCGAGGTTGTAGACTACCGTATCCTTCTTGGTGACAAACATCAGTTTTGTGGCCGTCACCTTGGCTTCGTTAAGGTCGATCGATAAACTGTCACTTGGGGCAGTTGTCGATTGGGCTGACGGATTGGTCTTTGTGGAGTCTGCCGCTGTCGTGACCGTTTGCGCCACAGCGTAGGGCAGCTGAAAAGAAAGTAAGAGTAGGGGAGTATAGAGGCGTTTCATGAGAGGTGGAGTAGATGAAAGGATTAGAGGAATATCTCCTTCGTTATGAATTCGATCTGTTTTTATAAAACAGCGCAAAAATAATAAGAGTAATTTAAATACGGAATACGGAATACGGAATACGGAATACTTGCTATAATCATAGCAGTTGTTGAAGGCTTTCAATCGTTGGGATGGTTCAAACATAGGCTGTTCGATAGGTTCTCAACAGGTAAGAGAACTCAAACAAAAACTGTTGCTAAGTTTATTTGGTGGAGTGGGTAACCAGACAAAATAGAGAGAGTTGATAAACTGGAAGCATATTCCCCCAGAGAGGAAACAGGATAAAAATCTTTTTCAATCAAATCCGTTCGCTACGGATTTGGTTTTTGCTATCACCTTTTCAGAACTCCCCTTGATTTATTCAATGTGTTTTGATTAGCCCTGCAAGGGGCAACATAATTAAGGATAGGGTAGGGCATAAGCCGCTACAAGCGGGCTACAGATATATGCCCAAAGGGTTCCAATCCTATGTTGGTGTGGGGGCTGCATTCAATTTTAGATGAGAAATTCTGCTTTGTTTGCTTGATCAAATGGAACATTTTTGTTACATTTGTAATGCTTCTAATAAACCAGATATAAACAGCAGGATAAAATTTTCCGCATCTGTGCAAGATGCTTGAATCCAATGGTTAGATTTCAGACTAAAGGGAAAAAGCATTATGAATATGTGCATCCCGATTTCGATTTCTTCATCCCTGTGGGGAGACCTCCCTCGCACGAAGTTCCCTCTGACATGCTCAAGTCCATATTGAAGCAAGCCAAGATTTAAACGAAAAGGTAAATAAAATCCACCACCCTCAAAGAGCGGTGGCATAATACAAAAGAACATGCAAGAAATTACAGCCATTATTGAACGCGGCACGGACGGTGGTTTCGCAATCCGTGCAGAAGAAATTCCCGGAGTCATCGGTTACGGACTCAGCGAGGAAGAAGCTAAGACTGATTTTCTCGAAGTCAGAGAGGAACAAGCGGAATATTATCAGGAGCGCAAAGGTGAGTTCCCATGGTGGGCAAACGCTTCCGTAACGTATCGTTACGATCTTGCTGCATTCTTTCAGGCATTCCCCTTTATCAATGCTACTGAGTTTGCTCGATATATAGGTATCAATCCTTCGCTTATGCGAAAATACAAGCAAGGACTGGTTACAGCATCCGAAAAACAACGTGCACTCATACACGACAAATTAGCTCAGATTATTCAGCAAATGCAACTTGTACAGTTGTAGCAGGCGTCGGTTTATTAGAACATTCCCTTGCCGCCCCATGCTTCAAAGCATGGGGCTTTTTTCTTATAAACCGCCGACAAAATCCTTCGTCTCTTCGTGTATGGTCAGGGAGTCCCCTTTCAAGTACTTGTTGGTAGTAGATTGCATGACGTGCTTGATCACGAGCAACCACCACACCTACTGTGTTAGCCAAAATTCTGAGTCCCGTATCTTTCAGACTGTAAAAACTGGTAACAGTCGTTCCACCCCATTTTTTATATGGCTGCCGATAAATAGAAGGCAGTTAATAACGGCATACATCCGAATATAGAGTATATCTTCTTAATATTGTTCAGGCTGTATTTCTTGCGTTTCATCAGGCTCACAATTGGGTTGTAACAAAAGAAATCAGCATACCTGTTTTTTCAGTATGCAGCCATGGTTGGCTGTAAGACACAAGTGAATAAGAAGATACGCCAGTACGGCGATTCGAATTATTCGAATCGATTAAAAAATCATCAATTGGTGAACTAGTGGAGGAAAGAGTAGGAGAACGAGGAAGTTCTCGAGAAGATGATACAATAATAGCATCCATCTCAGCAACGGGGTATCCGTTACCCGTTACAGATTTTGCACCTTTACGTGGGCGAGTTATTTGACGTTTGGGCATTTTTTGGGGGGCAAGAAGCCCTGTACCGAGCTCCACGCCTCAAAATTACTGTCCCGTTTCTGTCCCACCACTGTGGAAGAAAAAAGCGTGAAACCGCTAATTATTAGCAATTTCACGCCGTTTTGGCGGAAAGTGAGGGATTCAAACCCCCGGTACGGACAAGCCGTACAGCGGATTTCGAGTCCGCCCCGTTCGATCACTCCGGCAACTTTCCAAAGGATGCGTTGGAGGTATTTCCTCAAACGCGGTGCAAAAGTATGGATAAATTTGTTTCTATCCAACCTCAGCTTCCTTTAATTTATTTCTTCGTGTAGTTTTTATTGAGTCCGGCTACGACCTCACTCGTAATGTCAACAGTCGGATCAGCGTAGAGGACATTGTCGCCACTTTTGCTCAAGATAACCTTGTAACGTCCGTCCTTGTTAAACTCCTTGAGGAAGTCATGGAGGTTCTTGCGTAATTGGTCTTGGTATGTTTGTGTAGCCTCAGCCATTTCTTCTTCAATCTTCATCTGCAGATTTTGAAGAGCCTGCTGTTGCTTTTGCAGTTTAGCTTGTGCCTGTTCGGCCTGTTGTTGTGAAGTATAGCCACCCGATTGGAGTTTCTTTTGGAACTCTACCATCCCGTTTTGGAGAGCTTGGCCTTTGCTGTTCAGCTGTTGGCGGAACTTAGCCTGCTTCGCATCGAGTGCGGCAAGTCCCTCCTTGCAATATTCGTATTGGCTGGCGAGAGAGTCGATATCTACAATGGCAACAGGAGCAGTCGTTTGCGTGGCAGCAGCTTTAGGCAGTCCGTTAGACTTGACCTGTTGTGCGGGTTCTTTCTTGTTGCAACCGGTCAAGCTGAGTCCGGTAGCGATGAGCGCAATGCCCAAGGTGTGTAAGTGCTTCATTGCTTATTGTTTATTTTCTTTTACTCGTTTGCGATTGGTGACTCTTGCGGCGGCATCTTGTGATTGTACGCAGTGGATGCCCTGTTTACGTAGTTCTTTGTTTTGATCAACGTGGAACTTGACAAAGCTTCGACCAACTAACAGACGTACTGACATCAATAAAAGAGCAGGCACCAGCAGAAGTAGGATTATCAAGAAGAGTTTCATACCTAATAAATAAAACTGACTGGGTGATGAAATCGTAAAGAAGGAAGGTTATGCACCGAGGGGAGTTGGGGACAAAAATGCGCTTTTGCTTTTTTGTTCCTACGCTTTACCCTAACTTTGCGTGCAAAACATTTCGGAAGGAAGGGAAGAAGCAATCGGGCTTTGCCTCCGTTATGCTTTCCCTAAGAGCCGTGCAAAAGTAAGCATTTAAATCCAATCATAATGAGTAACAACTCCCTTTTGCAGCCGAGCATCGTGTTCGATTGCTTTGCTGAAGTCAATAAAGTTCCCCGTCCTTCTAAGAAGGAAGAGAAGATGATAGCTTTCCTTCAGGCTTTTGGTGAAGGTTTGGGTCTGCCCACCAAGGTTGATGAAACCGGTAATGTATGTATCAGCAAGCCGGCTACGCCGGGTCATGAACACCGCAAGACGGTGATTTTACAGAGCCACATGGACATGGTCTGTGAGAAAAATAAGGATGTCGATTTCAACTTTGAGACCGATGCCATTCAAACGTATATAGACGGCGAATGGCTGTGTGCCAAGGGTACGACCCTGGGTGCTGATGATGGTATCGGCGTGGCCATGCAGATGGCTATTCTTCAGTCGACCGACATTGAACATGGCCCCATCCAGTGCGTCTTTACGCGTGACGAAGAGACTGGTCTGACGGGTGCTATGGGCATGAAGAACGACTTTATGCAGGGCGATTACCTGATTAATCTCGACTCAGAAGATGAAGGTCAAATCTTCGTAAGCTGTGCAGGTGGTGTACGCACCACGGCTACCTATCCCTTTCCCACCGAGGAAGTACCTGCTGGTTACTACACGTTCCGCGTAGGCGTGAAGGGACTGACCGGAGGACATTCGGGTGATGACATCAACAAGAAGCGGGGCAACGCCAATAAAATATTGGTGCGTTTCCTTTGCAACGAGATGGAGAAGACCGATTTGCGTTTGATTGATATCCAGAGTGGCGGTCTTCACAATGCCATTCCCCGCGAAGGCTATGCCCTTTGTGCTGTTCCTGCTGACCAGAAGGAGCAGATGCGCATAGACTTAAACATTCTGTCAGCAGCAGTCGAAGAGGAATATTCCGTAACAGAGAAGTCTTTGCTCTTCACGCTCGACAGTTGTGAAGCCTCAGCTGTAGCTATGGAGCGTCAGGCAATGCGTCGCATGTTGCTCTCTCTTCAGGCTGTTCATAATGGTGTATTTGCAATGAGTCAGGACATGGAGGGCTTGGTAGAAACTTCCAGCAATCTGGCCAGCATTCACTTAGAGGGCGATCGCGTGGTCGTGACCACCAGCCAGCGCAGCAGTGTGGGCAGTGCCTGTCAACACATGGCTTCAGTGGTGCGTGCAGCCTTCGAACTGGGTGGTGCTGAAGTCTTGACCAATGAGGGTTATCCGGGTTGGAAACTCAATCCGAACAGTGAAATTGTCAAGATTGCCAAGGAAAGTTATGTGAGCCTTTTTGGCAAAGAACCCTTGGTACTCGCCATTCATGCAGGTTTGGAATGCGGACTCTTCTCTGAGAAATACCCCAACTTAGATATGGTCAGCTTTGGTCCGACCCTGCGTGGGGTACACTCTCCCGACGAACGCTTACTCATCCCGACGGTTCAAATGGTTTGGGACCACTTGCTCGACATCTTGAAGCGTGTATAAACAGTCTAAGTTTATTATAGTTTCCCACCCTCATTATTTTTGGGGGTGGGATTTTTTTTGTTTTTCTCCTAGAGATTCAGCGCGTAGGTAGGTGAGAACCCCGGAGGGGTGAAAGGGTCTTAGCCTAGGGTGTAGCGAAGTGGAACCCTAGGTAGGTGATGACGCTCTTTAAAATGTATCGAACCCCGGAGGGGTGGCAGCCAAAAACGAATGCTTGTTGAACGGATTTTATAGACCATAGTTTTCATTTTGTTCCCCCTTGGTCGTATTCAGCTTCCACCCCTCCAGGGTTCGAATGTATTTGAGCGACCGTTTGTTTATCCCAGGGTTCCGCTTAGCTCCACCCTGGGCTAAATCGCTGTCACCCCTTCGGGTTTTATATATCCGTGAGCGGCTTCCTCCTGATTTATCGGGTGGAGCCATCATGGTTGTAAATCGAGATTGTACGGTAGCGGCATGCCGCTGCCTTTAGTAAGAGTAATTTCATCTGCTAAAGAATGATGGCTTATATCCTTCTCTGTATCTTTGCTCCATCAATGTACAATCACACAATGAAAACTCAAGAACACCGACAGAATCGTGACGCCTCCCGCCGAGTGGGAGACTGCTTTGCCGCACAGAGCGTCATGCCCCTGTCACTTCCCTTCTTCGATATAAAAGTAGTGGCAGGTTTTCCCGTGCCGCTTAGTGATGACGAACGGTCTCAGGAGATCGACGTGCTCAGTATGCTTTGTCCGCATCCAGACTCCACTTACCTCATCCGTGTACAGGGAAAGTCAATGATCGATGCCGGAATTCACGATGGCGATTTGGTTATTGTCGATAAAAGTATGCGCTATCCCACAGAGAAACAAATCGCCTTGTGTGAGCTTAACGGAGAATACACGTTGAAGCGGGTCATGCGCAAAGACGGACGGCTTTGGCTCGTACCCGCCAACCCAGATTATCCAGAGATAGCAATCACAGAAGGAGATTGTTTTAGCGTGTGGGGCGTTGTCACGTACATCATCCACCGCCCTGTATTCGATTGAAGTGCTCCCCCTTTCTTCTATTTGTTCCATCCTTCGAGTCCCTTCATCCTCATGTTGTTATGATAGCATTAGTTGACTGCAATAGTTTCTTCTGTTCGGTTGAGAAAGTTTTTCATCCCGGACTGGAAGGTAAACCCGTGTGCGTGCTTTCGAGCAATGACGGTTGTATCGTAGCCTTGACGCCAGAGGCGAAAGCCTTAGGACTGAGACGGGGCGATCCCTTCTTTAAGAAGAAAGAACTGATACGTCGTCATCAGGTGCGCGTCTTTTCTTCCAATTTGACTCTGTATGCAGCCATGTCGAAACGGGTAAACCACATACTTCAAGAGTCCGTACCGCGCACCGATGTTTACTCCATTGACGAGAGCTTTTTATATTTAGACGGGTTGGAGGTTCACTATGATTTAGAGGATTACATGCGCGACGTCGTTCGTAAGGTGAAACTTTACACCGATATTCCTGTTAGCGTGGGTATAGCTCCCACCAAGACCCTGGCAAAGGTAGGCAGTAAGTTTGCCAAGCTATATAAGGGTTACCGTTCAGTCTGTATGATCGATACCGAACTGAAGCGGCGCAAGGCCTTGTCACTCTTGAGCCTCTCCGACGTTTGGGGCATCGGCGCGCAAACCCTTTTGAAGTTGACCTCCCAGGGCATTCACAGCCCCTTAGAGTTTGCCGACAGACCCGAACAGTGGGTTCGGAGCCAACTGCCCCGTTCGGGGTGGCAAACGTGGCAGGAGTTGAATGGCATTCCCTGTATCGATACATCAGAAGTTGCACAGCGCAAGAGCATCTGCACCAGTCGCAGTTTTGGTCAAGAAGTCAGCGACTTCGAAGATTTGCGTTCCTCCGTTTCCACGTTTGCTGCCAGTGTAGCCAATAAGTTGCGCGGTCAGTCCTCGTTGACTTCAGCCATAACAGTCTTTATCGCGACCAATCGTTTCAGCGAAGTCATACCTCCTTATGCCAATTCGCAGACCATCCTCTTGCCGGTTCCCACAGCCGACACAATCGAACTTACGCAAGCGGCTACGAAAGCTTTAAGCACCATTTATCGTCCAGGGTTGGCTTATAAGAAAGCGGGTGTAATACTGAGTAAAATCTCTGATGCATCTCCGATGCAATATGACCTCTTCGACGAAATTCCCAATCGTCCTGCCCGCATCGAGTTAATGAAGCGCATGGATGAGCTGAATAAACGGTTCGGGTTTAACAAAATCCATTTAGCCTCCACAGGCGAGGGCAAGCAGGCTTGGCATATCAAAAGCGAGTTTCGTAGTGGAAATTACTTGACGGACATCAACGAATTGCTGACAGTTCAAGTATGACGGAGTTTTTCAAGAAAAACAGGGGGGGAGGGCTCGTTCATTAGATACAGTCGGGAAAGCCCAATCCCCCCCCCTGATTGATTTATTTATCGGTGTAGTCCTTAGTCCTCGTCCACGTCGTTGCCATAGGCTAATTCGATGTCAATAAACTGGATGACCAACTGACATAGTTCACCATTTTCGTCAATGCCCCAATAGACCGGATAATCACCATCACCAAATCCAGATTGGAAAATGGGAATGTGATACTCCGTTCCTGGCACTTGCCAGTTCAGCCAGTCTCCGCCTTTACGTTGGTAGTCTGGGTGGCGTTGGTAATTTTCTTCAAATAAAGCGGCGAAATATCCATCGTAAGTATTGTCGTCGGGATGCTCCTTACACCATTGTTCATTCCAGTCGCAGTAGCTACGGTAGACCACTTCATCACAGATGCATCCTAGGCCCGCGTCCACGCAAAAACCAAAGTACGAACCCTCTTCCAATGTGTCAAGATCTTCTATCCCAATTAATGCTTCATAGAACCGAACAGCCCGCTTCTCATTGAAGCGCAACCGTACGGCAGCATAGCGGGCACAATCTTCGTCCATCGGTTTGACAACACATATTTCGGTTGCATATTGACCGATAGGAGCCTTTTGGAAGTAGGGACGTTCGCCTTTGTTGGTCAGGTAAACCAAGGGATCGCCAACTAAAACCTTTCCACTGGGTAAATCACAGAACCCGATATTCATGGTTGTTAATGATTGACCAGCTATTTCTTCTTGTTCGAAATAAGAATTGAGATCTACAAGACAAGCGGTTTTCTCTTTGACTGATCTCCATTTCTCAATCCAGTCATTGCTTATTTCCTTCATGGTGCTTCATTTATTAAGGGTGGATAATGGTATATTCTTTAAAGTAGGTGTTGAAATTTAGTTATACAGACAATGCGATACAAGAACGTGATTGTATGTGCAAGCATTTCGGTTGAAAATAATTTTTAGCACCTACTTATTGTTAGGCTATTGACAATGTGTTCGTTGAGTTATTTGTTTGACGTATTTCGATGGGTTATCCTGCAAGGTTTGCACTGGTAATACCTTTCTTCAAAGAACCATTAATTTCTACGACATGTCCCCAAAACATATCATCATCGTCATAGAAAGCACTAAAATTACCGCTTGGCGTGATGGATATTTCCGAGAGTGTTATACGTCTTGCAAAAGTATCCTCTGTGATGGGTAGGGCATCCTTCTTTTCCTCATCGTCAGCCAACCATTCGTTAGCCAGTGAAGTCAGCTCCTGTGAAGCAAATTTCCGCATGGTTTTATCCCATACGTCCTGCTCAGCAATCCACTTTCTCGCTGCTGTGCGGGCACGACTCCATGAGGATTTACTCTCTGGGTTAACCTCAAGCATGAAAGGTATCTCATTGCCCTTCCATAAGAGTGTAGTCTCAAACATGCCAAGTTCTCGATTAAGTACCAGTGTTCCTAGTATTTTGTCCTCAACGATTACAGGCTTGTTATATTTCATCCAAACCATTTCCAAATCTGGGCAGGTAACAGCTTGTTCCAGTACTTCTATGACAGCCCAACTATTGAATTTTTCCTGGGGAGTATGTTGGGGCATATATTCATCCAACAGCTTTCTAACCTTGATACGACAGATTTGTCCTCTTTCGAATCGTGTCCAACCTTTTTCCGTATTTCTTTCTTCCTCAGTGACGGGCCACTCCAGTCGTCCCTCTCGAAGATCTATTTCTCCAGTGGAACAAAACACCATGCCTAGGGCTATGACTGTCATATCCCAAAATCCATTATCATATCCAGCTCCCAGAGTACGTTGGATGAGAACGATTACCTCCTTTTCTTCCGAATCGTATCGCTCATAAAATTTTTCAAATTGATTATTCATACGCGTTCATATAGGATTGCAGCTTACTGCCGTAAGGCGGCATAGCTTTTTGTTGTCAACATATTATTCATCCACTAAGTCAGCCAAACGATCCATAGCAGGTTGCAAATCTTCAGGGATTCCTTCTTCCCAAGAAGGGACTTCTAATACAAGGCCCTCCAAAGGAGTGAACATATCTTGAGGAATTGGAACCTTAAACTCCGAAGGATTCAAATCTGCTGTCCAGTCATATCCATCTTGATATGGGTCATGTTGGGGATTAAAAGCATAGCATTGCTTTTTGTAAAAGCCAGACGTGTAATTCCGTTCAAGTGTCTGAATTATGTCGTAATCTTCAAGATACCACTTTTCTGCGTTTTTACATTCCTCTCGGTCTGCAAACCTTTTACTGAACCCTGGAGCCATCAGCCAATATAGCAGCAGGCATGTTCCTTTGTCTGTATCTGGCTGCTCAACAATCCATTGGATGACTTTCTTAGGATTATCAAAATTCCATGTTAAAGCCAACATTTGGCGTACTTCTGGGTCATGTTTCTTCAAGTAATCAATGACAAGCTCGGCGCTCAGTTCATCGTAAGCGTCTTCATCAATACGTTCATCACCCCAATCGTAATTTTCGTCTAAAAGTTTATTTATAAAGTCCATAATTGTAATTTGTAGATTTGTTGATAATGGTTTGTGAATAGCTGACCGTTAGGGCAGCTCATTCGCTTGTTACCAACTT
>Virginia_p1__coassemble_972_pt1 | contig 23278 bp, 13 predicted proteins | sample Virginia_p1__metabat2_high_PE_007 | metagenome-assembled genome bin Virginia_p1
TGTCAGCTACGGAGAAGTCACAAATGGATCCCATTTGCTGTAAATATGCGCTCAAATTATTTAAGCAACTTTTTTCTGCTTTTTTGATCGTTGCTGAAAGGGTATGATGCTTGTTCTCGCCCTTCGCGAAGAGCAAGATATTAGTATCGACGGTGGCACTTTCAAAAATCTTCAATCCCGCAAAGTCTATGAGAATTTGCGGGTCGGTGTTTGCTGCGAGAAAAGCGCGTGTCTTCTCGCCATAACCAGCACGCATCCACTTATTAGAAGTGATAAAACAAAGATGCCCGCCTTCTTTTAGCAAGCGATACCCTTGCTCGTAAAAGAGACAGTAAATGTCGCCCGTACGAGCGAAGGTTTCAAAGCCACTCTTGGCATAAAGCGCAGCAAGCTCGCCTCCGTTGTTTTGTAACTGTACGTACGGAGGATTACCTATCACTATATCAAAACCACCTTGGTCAAAAACATCCTTGAAATAGATATGCCACAAGAAGAACTGGCTGTTGGGAATAGGAAGAGCTTTCAGTTTCTCTTGGATATCCGTGGTGCAACCTCTGTTATGAAGTATATAATTCTTGACGTTATCTTCAATCAAACTTTTAAGACGTATCTTATCCGTATGATTCTCCGTACGATAGTATTCCTTTATTCTTTTCTGAATATCTTCAAGATGTTCATTTCCCAAAAAGAGGCCTAAAGTAGGTATCCAAGCTTCTTCTTTGTTTTTGCGAGCTAAAGCCCTACGTTGTTCATCTGTTGAGATATTACTGAAGTTCGCTTCCTCATATTCTTCCAACAATGAATTCCCCTGCATCACCTTAAAGTCCATGTTGGGTAAAGCATGCGGGGTCTCCTCATCGACAATGAGCGAGAGCCAAAAACGAAGGCGGGCGATTTCTACAGCTCCGCGTTCGATGTCTACACCATAGATATTTTGCTCAATGATGTGGCGCTTTATATTTGCCGCATTTTCAAAGTTTTTGATGACTCCGCGACACAGAAAAACCTCACGCAACATGCCCATCGGGAATGCGCCCGAACCAATAGCAGGGTCGCAAATCTTGACATTACGGAGCAACACATCGACTCTCTCAATGAAATCTGCAGAAAACTGTCTTCCGTCAGCCTGGGTAGTCAGCAGAGCTATGTCATAGCTCTCGACAAAGGCAGCCACCGCTTGCTGTTCTGTTTCGTCAGGCAACGCTGCCTGCAAATAGGCAACCAGAGACTGACGACACATGTACCGCACGATTTCCTTCGGCGTATAGAAAGCACCCTTGTCCTTATTATCCTCAAGAAGGTTCTCGAAGATGCGACCCAACATTTCGGGGTCGACTCCCACTTGTGCATCGTTGGGATCGTTTTCGTCAATGGTAAAGTTATACTGATCAAAGAAGAGGAAAAGGTCTTCAAAAAGTTCACGGGGGAATCGAGTCGGTATTTTATCTAACTCATCGCGCTCAAAGAGACCACCATTCAGGTAAGGCACCTTTACGATAGAGCCACCCTCGAAAGGCACCTTCGTATCATATAAATCACCCTCGCGATAAGTGTCAAGTGCATCGGAGAATAAAGGCTCAAGCACAGAGTCAAGAAAATCGTCCTGTTGCGAAGGGGTAGCACGTTCGAAGAGGTGCAACATAAATTGCGGATCGCCTTCTCCCCAATTTTTATCTTGGGGCACACCCATCCAACCCTTCTTCTGCAAGAAGTGGAGGAAGACAATGCGTCCCATCATCTTTTTGACATAATCACGCACACGCTTGTCGTCGCGGCCAAAATCTTCATACATCTGAGCATGAGGCTCATGCGTCGTGTGTTCAACCCATCCCCTCTTTTCCTTGACAAATCGCTTGCCAGTAATGTACTCTACGAAGTCTTCGTAGTGTTGCTTATACTTCTTGAAGAACTCATCCGAAAGGGTTTCCACGTTAAAAGCTTCTTCAATATCCTTGACTTCAATGTCGCCGCCCAATGCAGAAAGCTTACTAAAGTTGTCTGCAACCGTACGGCAAGACTGCCCTGGACCGAGCAAGAAGGTAAAACGCTTGCCATCAGTCATATTGCTTTTTCCATCGCCCTTTCTACAAAATGAGAATCGCCAGTCCCAAGCTTCATCATCGTCATAGTGGAAAATCATAAAGGCTGATGAATAGGTATCCATTACACGGCGAATAAGCTGTTGTACACCTACGCGGTTACGCGTCAGTTGCACGTGGTTGTTTACCTTGATATCAAATAGTTCAATATCTGAGTCAAAACCGAGAGCAATCGTTCCGACGCGTATGATTTCGACCACGCCCATTGCCTGTGCTACTGTTTGCAGTTCAGGATTGTTGTTAAGCATAGAGAGTTCGTAACCATCTTCAAATTTTTCTTTTCCAAAAATGGGAAAGATGACCTTATCGAGGAAAGACTTGTATCCCTGATAGGATTGGTGAAAGTATTTTTTAAGTGCAGAGTTATTCATAATGAGTAGGGGTGTTAGAAGTTTGAAGTAGGGGTTTTTCGTTGGGCGATAGAGTTGTACGGTCGCGGAATGCCGCGACCCAAAGCAGAAGTAACTTCAATTTCGCAGAATTAGCGATTCCGGCAATGGGTCGCGGCATGCCGCGACCGTACAACATCAACGTGCCCGATCCATCGTAAGGAATGAAAAAAAACGAAGCCCTATGGTTGCATTGTCTTACTTGCTCAGCGCCAAGTAAACGTCTGTCTTACCATATTTATCCTGAACGGGTGCAATGATTTTACTGATTTCGCGACTTAGCAAATCGTCTACTTCTTCTTGCGTAAGGGTGAAAAGACGATTTTCCTGAGTACTCCATTCTGCGTGAATAGCAAGAATTTTTTTGATAATATCCATATTGCCACGTTTAATGAGGTCATACGCGGACTGCAAGATAGCTTTCGACTCGCGACTAAGCGGTAGTTGGTTCTTCATTACCAATATGATGCCTTTAGCCTGAGTTGCCTTCTGCGAATTGACGACACGCAGATTCATACGGGTTAGCGACTGATTGACCTTTTGCACAGCCTTCTTTCGGCGTGCTTCCCAGTCGGCTGGCAAGTCGGTGGCAATGGCTTCAACTGAGGGGCGGAAGGCTTCATACATTGTAGTTCCCGAGAGGATATGAGCTTCCAAATCCTTGTTGACACTCACAAATAAACCACTTATACGAGGGTTGCGTACGAGAAAGTAGCTAGCGTCTTCGATAGCTGGAATTGCCAATTCAAGACCTTCTCCTTTCTCAATGATTTGCTGAAAGCGTTCAGGGTGAGCCTCCTTGTATTGCTTGAGTTCGTTAATGTATTTCTCCATCGGCGACTCTTCGCCATTAACTTGCGTGTTGAGGTCATAGTGAGTAACTTCCTCCTCGTCGTTAAATACTTTGGCGTCTTCACCAAAAAGTGTATGAAAAGCTTGCAACTTCGTGTGCGCCTTCTGTACAAGCTGTATCTGCATGTCACCTTGGGCTGAAGGCATGAAGTTATAGACATAGACAAACTTGGCTGTCGAACCGATGCGGTTGACACGCCCGATGCGCTGCATTAAGCGAGTAGAGTTCCACGGTGTATCGTAATTGACAATATTGTTGGCGCGATGCAGATTGACGCCTTCTGCCAAAACTTCGGTGGTAACAAGGACTTGGTAGTCGTCCTTCCACATTCCGTCGTAGTTGGCATCAAAATTTTCGCGGATTACTCCTTCCAACTCTTTGCGATTGTCAGCCCGAACAGTGAGTACCTTCATCTTAGGTGCTACTACGTGAATGGCGCGGGCGATGGTATTGACCGTATCGACTGCCTCACTGAAGATGATCAACTTCTGAGCTTGATTGCGTTGTGGGTCAAAGAGTGTGGTACGAAGATTTTCCTTAAAGCATTCCAACTTCGGGTCTTCAGAATATAGACTCCAACGATTACACAAATAGTCGATAAGTGTCAGGTCTTGACGCAGACAGTCGATGTATTCGGGACGGAAATCAGAACGATGCAACTCACGGTTGCGCCCCCGCTCGTTTCTTCCCTTCTCAGTTAGCTTGGCTATTTTGTTGCGAATCTCGGTAGCACAATCAGTAAAACTACTGAGGCGACCAGTTTGTGCATAATGCTTCTCGGGGTCGAACTCCGCATTGACATTCAGATCGGGGCAAACAAAGATGGTGTCGGCCTCCCACATTTTGATCATGTTCTCCGTATAACGGCGAAGATTGTTGAGCGAAGACTTAAAGGCGGTAAAGCTACTCTCAATGCGCTTTACCAAATTCATCTGCATAATACGCGCCAACTGTCGTGAGAATCGGTCGGCTTGCAGATTCCCCCCTTGATACAGAGTTTTGAGATCTTCGTCTACCAAAAATTCAATGGCGCGGTAACGATAATAATGCAAGCAGTCACTTTGCAGGTCTGAATCGTCGTTGAGGAGCTGAGTAGCAATAATATCCATTGTCTGGGCAAAGAGCTGGGCCAACCCTTCTTCCATCACGTACTCTAAGAGATGAGGACCACTGATTTGCGGAAATACGAGACCGCTTCCTCCGTAGTATTTCAGAATGTCTGTACGCGTGCGACGTACAAGAATATCCTCAAGCACACAGTTACGGATGGTTAACGACAACTCCTTGAGTTTACGGTGACGGTATTTTCGCTCCTCTGTAGTGAATTCAATGATATGTCCTGTTTCATCTTTGGGCATAGCAATAAGCTCAGCATACAAACGGTTGATACGACTAAAGAAACCTTCAAGGTTGCCTCCGTCAGCCTTTTTAAGCGTGCTTTCTGAGTGATTGCGCTGAAAGAGATATATCTGATTTTGGAGGTCTGAGGGGCGGTTATTTTGCGGGGTTGCCGTGAGTAGTCCGATATAAGGATAGTTGCCTGTAGTCTCACAGATTTTTCCAATCAACGAATCCAAAGCCTTATACATCGCTGTTTGATTATTGCGGAACTTATGGCTCTCATCAATCAGTATCAGTCCGTAGTCCTTATACTCTATTTTTGTATCAAAATCACCCGTGTAGGATTCTTCTTCGTCTATGTCATTATCTTCTTCGTCGACGAGTTTGCCAATGCTACCCGTAGTTACAAAGTCAATGGAAGGCATCATTTTGTCGGAGCGGTCTTCGTCAAACTTGTGGATAGTGTCTAGCCAAGAGGATTGTATGGCAGGCGGCGTGATAACAAGAACCGAGTGTTCGCGACCATTGTCGTCGGGTAATGTAAGGAAATGCTTAATAATTAAGCTTCCAACAATTGTCTTACCCAAACCGACGACATCGGACAACATAAAGCCTCCATGTTCGTGCATAATGGAAAAACATTGACGAACTGCCTGGAGCTGATAGTCGAGAGCTTGATAAGTGGAGGGCAAATAACTTTCGAGTAATTGCTGTTGGTCTAAATCAACAATTGCCCCAAACTTATGGTGAAGCAACTTGATATAAAGTTCGTAGGGAGTAAGGGGGGAATTAACGACTGAAGGCTGTGCTAAATCAATAGGTGTGCCTTTAAGAACTTCCTCTAAGAAGGTCTTATTCCATTCATCGGCTTCGCCCCATCTCTCTTCAAACCAACAATTATGGCCTTTTGCAGAATTGAATTCGTCGGGCTTTGCCATCACTTTAACATTGTCCCACTCTAGATAGTTTAACTCTGAATTTCCCTCAAGCCCCTTCTGAGTAAAATTGCTGCTGCCAATGATGCCTTTGGTAAACTGATTGCCGAGAAAAATATAACACTTCGCATGGAAGAATTGCTCTTCGCCTTCGGAATTGGTATGACACATTTTGACCTGAATACGGCTTGCATCGAAATCGGACAAACAATGCTGCTTGAGAAAATGGATGACAGAGATATACTCATCACGTACTTCTAAATGTTCTAAGTCACAGCGAATAAAATCTTGTTGACACTGCGCCCCTTTATACTTTGGGTTTCGTAGCTGAGCCGCACGAACCACGGGGTCTGTGCCTATGAGTAATTGGAATTTTGTGTTCTCATCTTGCAGGAAGCGTGTGAGTGAAGCCAGCAACAGGGCTGTACCAGGAATATCCCAATATCCAGTAGCGATTTTTACGTATCGCGTTTTACTTTTGTCGGGATTATCTGTCAAAGTATGGATTAACTCATTGATAATAGGAGCCATCTGTAAATCGGCAGACGAATTATCAATCAGAGTACTATTGTTTATCATGGTCGAGAATGGATTATGCTTTTTATCTGTAGATAGATGCAAATATACAAGCGATTTTTTGAAGCACACAGTAAAAGTTCAGATAGTTCGTCCATCAGTTTGTAACCTACTTGTTTTGCACGAAAAATCCGCACAATTACGTCCCATTACTATATAATATAAAACATGAAATTATAATGAAAACTATTAATACAATATGAAATCTATGCATCAAATGAGAAAGGAACAAATGAAAATGCGAAAATCGTATGCTCCCTGCAATGCGCTTCCGCAACTTTGAGAAAGGGCATTGCACGAAGGACTTAATCCAAAATGAGCTCACGAACCGGAAGCATGCGAAGGACGAGGCTCCGGCTGACCAATCGCAAGGTGGAACGGGAGATGCGAACCAGCAAGGAGGCGCAACGGATGTGAGGCCGGAGGGAAACGCTCAGGGGCAAGGCAACTCGAGTGGTTCGCAAACGGGAAAACCTGGAGGAACGAATACTGGCGGTACGTCGGGAAACACGACGGGTGCGGGACAAAATGGTTCTGCAAGTGGTCAAACAGGCGGTACGCCGACGAATCCGAAGCCTTCGCCTGAGGGACAAGGGGGTACGAACGGCGGCGGAAGTCAGCCGACTGATGAAGAGAAGCCTGGTGGAGGTACGGGTGGCATCGTGACGGAGGCGAAACCCGAGAAGGCTACGGTATAACCGATTGTCGGTTGGCTTACTGAACCGAATGGATCAATCAAGGAGAAACTTTGAGCTTGTGAAGGCTTCGGAGTTTCTCCTTCTTTTTTTGGTAGTCGGTTTGCACGTTGGGGAGGTGGCGTTGAGGTTGGTGGGAAAGTGGGAGCTTGACAGGCCTTCAAAACGAGCCTCTTCACTTTTGCTCATTGGTTAGATATCTCTTTATTTTCCAAATCAACGTAACCGAAAAGGGCTGACACCGATTGCAGGTGCCAGCCCTAATTTTTTTCATGCCGAAAAAGCTTTGTCGGACAGCTATACTTTTTAATTGAAATTATAGTGCGAGAACCACGGCTCCGTTACCAGGAATCTCGACAAAGGTATGGGTGTCAGGCTTCAATTCAAGTGTTTGAAGATTACCTGTCAAGAGATCGGAGGCTGAACGTATGCCGGTACGCAAATTCAAATAGTCGAATGCATGAGCAGGAATGCGTACACCGACATGCACCGCCTCGCTGGCAAAGTTTGCTACAATCAACAGGGTGCGACCATCGGAGGCTTGACGCAAAAAGGCATATTGACGGTCACAATTGTATCCGGCTGTATGGTCGTAATTAGCGTATTGCAGGTCGTAGAATGAACCGTCATTCAAGGCCTTTTCATGACGACAGAGTGTCAATACGCGGTGGTAATAGGCATATAGTTGAGCCTCTTCCGCCGTAAAGGTTTGTTCGGGATGACGAGCCGTTAACTTGCGGAGAGAAGGGACACTCCAATAGTCGAAGATAGTGGTACGGCCATCGCTACCGCTGAATCCTTCGGCATCCATGCCGGGTTCACCGATTTCTTGACCTGCATAAACCATAAATGGAGCGTTGCCCATCATGCTGCTAACCACCAGTGCGGGCAAAGCCTTCTTGGCATCTCCTGCAAAGAAGGGCGAAGCGATACGTTGCTCATCATGATTTTCAAGGAAGTTGAGCATGTGCTCGCGGATGTCGTCAACGGACTGCCAGCACGAAGTGATGCATGAAGCTGAAGCACCGTTGCAAACGATGGCACGAAGCGTGTCGTAGAGACCAACTTTGTCATAAAGGTAGTCAAAACCTGAAGCAATATAACGACGATACTCGGCAGGATTGTAGACTTCAGCTATAAACTGAATGTGGGGATATTGGGTCTTGACTTTGCTCGTGGCATAACTCCAGAATTCTGCAGGTACCATCTCGGCCATGTCACAACGGAATGCATCTACACCCTTCTTCGCCCAGAAAAGCAAGATTTGCGTCATCTTTTCCCAGGTAGAGGGTACCGGATCAAAATGGGAAACGCGACCACCCAGGTAGTCTATACCATAATTGAGTTTGATGGTTTCATACCAGTCGTTGCGCGAAGGCCAAGCATGGAATGTGTCGTTACCTGTAGCCTTGGCCGGGTATTCACGATAAGGAGTTGCCGCACGACGCTCGGTGTCGAAGTCCGTGTGAAGCGGTTGACCGAGGAGATAATAGAAATTATTTTGAGGGTCGAAGGCCTTGGTGAGGTCATCGTCTGCTCCGAGGTCGCGAATCTGCTTGGGGCAAGCGTCACTGTGGTACTGACGGGCTACATGATTGGGAACAAAGTCTATCACTAATTTAAGTCCCGCCTGGTGAGTACGGCGCAGCAGATCTTCAAACTCCTTCATGCGTTTGTTGACATCGGTCGCTAAATCGGGGTCGATGTCAAAATAGTCCTTAATAGCATACGGCGAACCGGCACGACCTTTTACCACAGCCGGGTGATCCTTTGCGATACCGTAAGCTGAATAATCAGTCTGCGTGGCATGCTCAATAAGTCCGGTAAACCATACGTGAGTAAAACCATAGGAGGCAATGCGCTTGAGTTGTGCAGCAGTGAAATCATTCAATTTGGCGCAACCGTTCTGTTCAAGGGAACCGGAAGGTACATTAGCTGTCTTCTGATTCCCGTAAAGGCGAGTAAAGATTTGATAGATAAGTGGTTTCATGATAGGTTGATGTGAATGTATGAAAATCAGCAGTTTAGAATCTTATATTTAGATTCTAAACTGCTGATAGTAAAGGTTGTCATGGAGTGCATATACTCATCAACGAGGATAAATCACTCCGCATGGCAATCAAATTAGTCGTTTACGCCGTGAGCACTTACTTCGGCATTGCCCTTGCAGATCTTAGCAATCATGCCCTGGAGCGTCTTGCCGGGACCACACTCCGTGAAGTCGGTGGCACCGTCGGCTACCATGTTCTGTACTTCCTTAGTCCAAAGTACAGAAGCCGTAAGCTGTGCGATAAGATTTGCCTTAATTTCTTCGGGATCAGTGTGAGCCTTACCGTCTACGTTCTGGTATACGGGGCAGATGGGCTTGTGGAACTCAGTCATAGCAATCGCTGCTTCAAGCTCTTCCTTGGCGGGCTGCATCAAGGGAGAGTGGAAAGCACCACCTACAGGAAGTACGAGGGCGCGCTTTGCTCCTGCTTCCTTCAAACGTTGGCAGCAAACTTCTATGGCTTCAGCATCGCCTGAGATAACCAGCTGACCGGGGCAGTTGTAGTTAGCAGGAACAACGACCTTGCCCGTCTCCTGACTTACAGCGGCACATACTTCTTCTACCTTGGCATCATCGAGAGCGATGATCGCAGCCATCGTACCGGGCTGAACCTCACATGCCTTCTGCATGGCCTTTGCACGAGCGGCAACAAGTTTCAATCCATCCTCAAAGCTTAAGCAGCGAGCGGCTGTCAAAGCTGAAAGTTCACCCAAAGAGTGACCAGCGACCATAGCGGGTTCAAATTTTGAACCGAGGCAAAGTGCGCTCACCACACTGTGGAGGAACATCGCAGGCTGAGTCACCTTGGTTTGCTTCAGCTCTTCGTCGGTACCTTCAAACATGATGTCGGTAATGCGGAAACCGAGAATATCGTTTGCCTTTTCAAAGAATTGCTTAGCGATAGGATGCTTCTCGTACAGGTCCTTGCCCATACCTACAAACTGTGCTCCCTGACCGGGAAATACAAATGCGTTCATTGCTTATTGTTGTGTTATTGAATGGAGATTGTTCCCGTTGGGCTATTGACTCCTTAGTGAACTCGTCAGACCAAGCAGAACAATCTTGTGATACTTATAAACTGCAAAAGGGGGGAGATGTGACAAGAAAGCTTTCCTCAAGAAGGGAAAACACCATTGTCAAGGAAGAAGCCTCCTTTCACAGGTCGCAAAGTTACAAAAAAATGCGCTGTTTTTAGACGATGGAATCAAATTGGAAGGGCATAAGGTCGCTGACACTGGCTATTGACCAAATTTCATTCTCACCGTAAAGGATGACGCGAACAGGATGCTGCGCCCGTGTTTGTACTTCAACCAAAACCTGACGACAAATGCCACAAGGGGAAATAGGAACCGCTGTAAATTGACCGTCAACGCCACGAGCTGCAATGGCTATGGCGCGTACAGGCTGGTCTGGATAATGGGATTGCGCATAAAATAAAGCACTCCGTTCGGCACAGGTTCCGGCACCAAAGGCAGCATTCTCCTGATTACTTCCCGCTACAACTTCACCATTGTCCAATAAGACTGCCGCCCCTACACTAAAATGTGAATAGGGGGCATAACTGGTATAAGTGGCCTGACGGGCTTGTTCTACTAAGTGGCGATCAACTTCATTCAGTTCGTCTAACGTAACTGATTGATAGGTAATTTGAAGCGTTCGATTTTCCATTTATCAATAAGGGACTAGTAGGTTGATGGAAAAGTAAATGTAGAAGATGGTGAGAATCGTTCACGCAAGTATTGCGCTACCATCAATTCGACACTTACTGTTGGATAAAGGCTGAAGAAAAAGGGATATAGAACTGGAAATAAGTATATCGAGTCTCTTCTATCAAGGTCTGACAGAAGAATACCGTTATGCTAATGAATGCAGAACCTGAAGATATTCATTCGCATCGCTTTCTACCGATTTCCCAATCTGAAGGGGCATGTTAAGCCTCCCATCGATTGGCATCTTCTGCAGCGCGCGCCAAGATGGCGGGAATGTCAGTCAAACCGTATAAGGCACCGATGGTTCGCTTGAAAATGTCAGGATTTTCTTCGCTGGCTTGTTGGAGTAGTTGAAGGTAGCGAGCCTTCTTCTTCAGATGATACATCGCTAAAGAGAGGTGGTAAAAGCGGAGCGAGTAATCCTTCGGATAAGTTGCATCTACCAACTTCATCCATAAGTCTTCTGCTTCACTGAAACACTCACGACTCAACAACTCCTTCAGAATGCGTACGTTGTTCTTCTCGTTGGTTGCGTCCATTTCATAAAGACGGGTCAGCACTTTGACAGCCATGGCAGGCTGTTTCAGCTCGAAGAAGGTTTCTTGCATTTGGAAATACAAATCCTGAGGAGCATGTCCCGTAGTGCATAACACCAACATGGTTTCAATCGCCCGATCACCTTCTCCTTCTTGTGCTAAAGCGGTAGCCAGACCGCAGACAATACGGGGGCGGTCAGCGTTGTCGAGCGGACAGAGACGCAAGGCTTCGTGAAAGTAACTGAGTGACTCAGCTGTACGGCCATTGGTACAGAGTTGCTCGGCGGCATACATGCGAATGGCATAATCATTGGGCATCTTCTCCATGGACTCTTGGCAAAAGCGCAGAGCTTCGTCAAATTTACCCTGACCGAACAAGGCAAATACCTTGAGATTCATGGCTTGCTGATTGGATTCATCGATAGCCAACGCGTAGTCGCAGCTTCCCACACAATCGACCAAATTGCCTTGCTTCTGCTGAATGTCTGCCAGTTGTGCCCAAGAGACGGCATCGTAAGGGTCGGCATCAATCAACCGCGTAAAAGCCTCCAGGCTTTGATCGTACTGTTGTAACTGATAGTAAGCATCGGCTATCAATTCGTCTACGCGCTTACGCAATGTATAATTGGCGGGAATTTGTAACAAATACTGGAGTGCACGGGCATAATAGCCATAGTCGAGAAATATTTCGCTTAAGTCTAAATACCAATCATAATCTTCCAGGGACATTACAGCAGGAAGATTGTCATTAATCCGCTGTTCCGCTTTGTCAGGTTCTCCCCCCGCAGTTTCCCATTCAGCCAAAAAGATTTGTACATCGCGACTTTCCCGATTCGGAATGTCAGCTACAATGGCAAGAGCCTCTGCCCATTTATTCTGAGCCTTCAGTCGATAGGCCTTGACTACCATCACTTCCTCGCTATCTGGATGAAGTTGTTCGGCAAAGCGCATCAATCGTTCAGCATCGTACGCCCTACCCTGCTTTTCATACTGTTCTTCGATGTCCATCAGCACAGATGCGTCCATATAAAAAGGAACCCCACTCTCAATGTGGCGTTCATATTCTTCCATTGCCTCTTGCAAATATTTGTCCATAGATAGAAAGCGTATGTAGGTGTTTTAAATCAAACGAATTACAGAACGCTACTTTGATCGAGTTTAATCAATCATTGTAGCTGATACATTCGGTAGAGAAAGCAGACCGAATCGAAATTTAGAGGGAGCTCTACCCTCGCAAAATTATAGATAAGAATCGATATCACCCTAAGTGACTAAAAGAAAATACGATCAGTTTCGCAATTTCGATACGAGTGAAAATCAATCCTCCCAAAGATGAACTCCAATCGAATAATACTCCTACTTGATCTCGGTCTTTAAAATCAGCCACAACCTGTAAGCCACATCCCCCTATAGCGAAAAGAAAGCCCAAGGGAACGAGTCCCCCAGGCTTCTCATATCTTTCAAAGGAAATTAATTGGCAGCAATTACTTCTTGGCTGACCAACTGTCCTTAAGTCCGACAGTACGATTAAATACTGGATGTTCAGGTGTAGAATGCTTGTCGGCTGTAAAGTAACCAGTACGCTGGAATTGGAGATAACGGTTGCCCGTGGGATTCTCTACCGCATACTTTTCTACATAGCACTCAGTAAGCACCTTGAGCGAATCAGGATTAAGGAGTTCGCGGAAGTCACGATCATCGGCAGAAGGATTCTCAATAGAGAACAGGCGATCATACAATCTAACTTCAGCCTTTACGCAGTGATCGGCACTTACCCAGTGAAGCGTACCCTTAACCTTACGGTTGGCACCCTCCATACCACTCTTGCTGGTCGGATCGTATTCAGCATAAACTTCCTCGATGGTGCCATCGGCTGCTTTTTTGCAACCCGTACACTTCACGATGTAGGCATTCTTCAAACGCACTTCCTTACCTGGAACCATACGGAAGAACTTCTTGGGAGCATCTTCCATGAAGTCCTCACGTTCCATCCAGAGTTCACGGCTGAAGGTAATCGTGTGGGTGCCGTCCTCCTCGCGTTCGGGATTGTTGACCGCTTCCATTTCTTCAGTCTGACCTTCGGGGTAATTCGTGATGATCAGCTTCACCGGATTCAATACTGCACTGACACGCAAAGCACGAGCATTGAGGTCTTCGCGAGCAGCTGCCTCTAACATGGCGTAATCATTGAGTGCATCGAACTTGGTGTAACCAATCATGTCGATAAACTTACGCACAGCCTCGGGAGAGTAACCACGGCGACGCAAACCACAAACGGTCGGCATACGGGGATCGTCCCAACCATCTACCAAGTGCTCTTGAACCAAGGCCAACAACTTACGCTTGGACATAACCGTATAAGTTAAGTTCAAACGATTGAACTCGTACTGACGAGGACGATTGTCAGCCAAATCATTGCCTTCCTTCAACTCATCAATAAAGTAATCGTAGAGCGGACGGTGAGGTACAAATTCGAGAGTACAAACGGAATGAGTTACCCCTTCGAAGTAGTCACTTTGACCGTGGGCAAAGTCATACATGGGATATACTTTCCACTTCGTACCCGTACGGTGATGTTCCTTGTTGATGATACGGTAGATAATCGGGTCACGGAAGTGCATGTTGGGGTTAGCCATGTCAATCTTGGCACGAAGAACCATTGCACCTTCGGGAATTTCACCCGTGTTCATCTTTTCGAACAGCGCCAAGCTCTCTTCTACAGGACGATTGCGATACGGGCTTTCAGTACCGGGTTGCGTCGGCGTTCCCTTTTGAGCGGCAATCTGTTCGCTCGTCTGTTCGTCTACGTATGCTTTGCCTTCCTTAATCAGACGGATAGCAAAGTCCCACAACTGCTGGAAGTAGTCGGAAGCGTGGTAGATGTTACCCCACTTAAAGCCCAACCATTCGATGTCATGCTTGATAGCCTCTACATATTCGTTGTCTTCCTTCTGGGGGTTGGTGTCGTCAAAACGGAGATTACATACACCGCCAAACTTCTGTGCCAGACCGAAGTCCATGCAAATAGCCTTGGCATGACCGATGTGCAAGTATCCGTTAGGTTCGGGCGGGAAACGAGTTTGAAGACGTCCCCCATTCTTCCCTTCCTGCAAGTCGTTTGCAACGATTTGCTCAATGAAGTTCAAACTTTTCTTTTCGTTGTTTGCTTCGTTGTTGATTGCTTCTGTCATATCGTTGAGATGCTGTTTTTAGTTTGCCATTTCAGAGATAAACTTAATACGTACTAAGCGTATCTCGTCTTCACTGTAGTCATCGCCCAATTCATCAAGCGCTACATCGAGGTCATCCGTATCGCTTTCCTTGAAGTATTGGTAAATGTCGTCGATGTGATCTTCATCCATGACTTCATAGATAAAGTAATCAATGTTGAGTTTGGTACCTGAATAAACGATGGCTTCGATTTCAGTGAGAAGTTCATCAAACTCGATACCCTTGACTACTGCAATGTCATCAAGTGCAACCTTGCGGTCAATGCTTTGGATGATGCTGACCTTAATCTTTGATTTGTTGGCCACCGTACGAATGCGCAAGTCTTCCGGACGTTCGATTTCGTTTTCCTCGCAATGACGCTTAATCAATTTGCAGAATTCCGAACCGTATCGTTTGGCCTTACCCGAACCTACACCTGGAATGTTTTGCAACTCGTCGAGTGTCTGCGGGTAAACGGTAGACATCGCTTCCAAAGAAGGATCCTGGAAGATTACGTAAGGAGGAACATCCAGTTCCTTTGACAACTTCTTACGCAAATCCTTGAGCATCTGGAAGAGCACCGGGTCGACAGCACATGAAGCCGCATCGTCGGGTTCAACCTCACCCTCCTCGTCTTCGTAATTGCGGTCTTCCGTTACCATAAATGAGGTGGGCTTCTTCAAGAATTTCTTTCCTTCTTTCGTCACCTTGAGCACACCGTAATTGTCAACGTCCTTATCCAAATAACCGGCAATAAGTGCTTGCTTGATTACGGCATTCCACATTTGCTCGCTCGACTCTTCACCACAACCGAAGACTTCGAGCTCATCATGATGATGGGCCAAGATTTCTTCAGTTTCTTGTCCGAGCAATATATTTTTAATGTAGTCATCGCGGAAGTGTTCTTTGGTTGCAATAATCACTTCCAATAGTTGTGTTAAGTAAGTCTGAGCTTCCACTTGTTGTTTGGGATGTTTGCAGTTATCACAGTTACCGCAGTTATCCGGCTCATAGCTCTCGCCAAAATAGTGTAACAACAATCTACGGCGACACACCGAACTTTCAGCATAGGCTGCGGTTTCCTTGAGGAGTTGACGCCCGATGTCTTGTTCAGCAACGGGCTTTCCCTCCATAAATTTCTCGAGTTTTTGTAAGTCTTTTCTTGAGTAGAAGGCAATACATTTACCTTCTCCGCCATCACGACCGGCACGCCCTGTTTCTTGATAATAGCCTTCAAGACTCTTGGGAATGTCGTAGTGAATAACAAAGCGCACGTCGGGTTTATCAATGCCCATGCCAAAGGCGATGGTAGCCACGATGACATCAATTCGTTCCATCAAGAAGTCATCTTGCGTCTGCGAACGAACTGCTGAGTCCATACCGGCATGGTAAGCCTCTGCCTTGATATCGTTCGTCCGCAACACCTCAGCAAGTTCCTCGACCTTTTTACGGCTCAGACAATAAATAATACCACTGCATACGGGTTGTTGCTTGATAAACTTGATAATGTCCCGATCAATATCCTTGGTTTTCGGGCGAACTTCGTAGTAAAGGTTGGGACGATTGAATGAGCTTTTGTATTCATCTGCATCCAATATGCCCAAATTCTTTTTAATATCAATTCTCACCTTGTCCGTCGCAGTAGCCGTCAGTGCAATAACGGGTGCAACGCCTATCTCGCTGATAATGGAGCGGAGCTTACGGTATTCCGGTCGGAAATCGTGACCCCATTCCGAAATACAGTGGGCTTCGTCAATGGCATAGAATGAAATCTTGATAGAACGCAGAAACTCCACGTTATCCTCTTTGGTTAAGGACTCGGGAGCAACATAGAGCAACTTAGTAACTCCGTCACGGATGTCCTTTTTAACCTTCTCGACTTGGCTTCGGCTGAGTGAGGAATTGATAAAATGAGCAACTCCATCGTCTTGACTGGTGTGACGAATCGCATCGACTTGATTCTTCATCAAAGCAATCAAAGGAGAAACGACAACAGCTGTGCCCTCCATCAAGAGGGCCGGAAGTTGATAACACAACGATTTGCCGCCGCCCGTAGGCATCAGTACAAATACATTATGTCCATCGAGCAAGGACCGGATAATCGCTTCTTGATTGCTCTTAAACGTATCAAATCCAAAGTGCTCTTTGAGAGCTTCCTTTAAGAACAGGTCTTCCTTCATAGCTTTTCTGAATTGCGTAGAGGTTAGAAGTTGATTTACTCATTCTGATTGAAAGAACACACTTCACAGGCTCATCGGGCTTTCTACCCGTATCGGTAATCATAGCAAGGTGAGCCGAATACGTTGATCTGCAAAATGAATAAGCTGATGCAGGCATTCACTTCAAGAATCCGATGGTGATGTCAGAATAAATAGAACCAGCCAAAGATAAATAAAAACAACGGGGATAAGTATCACCCATTTCTTTCACTCAAGCAAAGGTATAACAAATATTGAAAAAGCAAGGCGAGGCTTGAATATTATTTTGCATGAGCAAAAAACCTATCTACACAAGAAATCGAAAAGGCTTATAGTCTACTTAAAAGTTGGAGGTAAGGCGATGCTGTTAGACATTAATCAGAGCACCCTTCCACTCTTCATCATCTCACGCGTATTGCGCAAGGGCTTCTCTTTAACCTCGAACTTGAATACTTCAGAAGATCCTTCTGCCTTATAGTAACGATATTCAGGTTGAGCACCCATCATCTGGTCAAACCAATCCGGCATGCTTACTACATGCTGAAGGTTCGCTTTAAACTTCATCGGCTTAATCTCGTAGCGTCCCTTCTTGGCAGGAGCCACCATATACTGTGCCCACACGAGGGTGTGGAAAAGTTTGCCGCCTTCACGAATCCGACCTGCCGAAGCTTCGCGGTTGATGGGAATACGGCGAATAGAACAATTGCCTTTGATTTCCAGTTTGTCCTTGGTCGTAGCTTTCGAAATAGGGTCTGTGCTGTAGATAACAACTGACACCAGCATGCTGTCTCCCACATAAAGTGTTTCACGTTCGGGATGTACACGCACAAAGAAGCCTGCTGCGGACTGTGCCTTCAAAGGAAGGACAGCCTGTAAGCAGCAGAAAAATAGAGAGTATATCAGTAATTTCATTTTTATAGATTTCCAAGCAAATATGATTACAAGGACTCACACTAACGTAAGGGGCAAACGATTGGCAACTTGCCACAACCTATCCTTCGTTTTCTACCTCCAGACTTTGCAGCCAAGCAGTCGCACTTGCATCTGAAGGCATACGCCAGTCACCACGAGGACTTAACGAGCAGCTTCCCACCTTAGGACCATCGGGCATACACGAACGCTTAAACTGCTGAGCGAAGAAGCGGCGATAGAAGGTATGTAACCACTTACGAATCGTTTCTTCGGTATAAGCCGTGCCGTTTCCCGTTCCGTCGAAAGCCTTACATGCCAAGTAATAGATCTTTTGCGGCGTAAAGCCATAACGTAATACATAATAGAGGAAGAAATCATGCAACTCGTACGGTCCGACCAAATCCTCTGTTACCTGACTAATATTGCCATCCTCGTCGGCGGGAATCAACTCCGGACTGATGGGAGTATCTACGATGTCAAGCAGAGTGAGGCGACTGGCTTCATCAGCCATATTGCGTGCAGCCCAACGTACAAGGTGACGCACCAAGGTCTTGGGTATAGAGGCATTGACTCCATACATACTCATGTGGTCACCGTTGTAAGTAGCCCATCCTAAGGCCAACTCACTCAAATCGCCCGTTCCAACTACAAATCCGCCCATTTGTCCGGCAATATCCATGAGAATTTGGGTACGTTCGCGAGCCTGGGCATTTTCGTAAGTCAAGTCGTGTACTGCAATGTCGTGACCGATGTCTGAGAAATGCAAGGTCACAGCCTCCTTGATACTGGTTTCACGGATGGTGACACCCAATTCTTTCATCAAGTCCAACGCATTGGTATATGTACGGTCGGTTGTACCAAAGCCGGGCATGGTCACACCGATAATGCCTCGGCGATCGCGCTTGAGGCAATCGAAAGCATGAACGGCAACCAGCAAGGCGAGCGTAGAATCCAAGCCTCCACTGATACCAACCACTACGGTACGCGCCTGCGTATGTTCGATGCGACGAGCCAGAGCTTCACTCTGCATACAGAGGATTTCCTCGCAACGCTCATCAAGCAAAGTGGAATCACTGGGAATGAACGGATGGGCATCAACCTGACGGGTCAGAACAAAGGGGACATTGGTCACATAGGGTTCCAATTCGACTTCCTTTCGAGGCAACACGCCTTCCGCAAAAGCCGCTGCAGCGAAGGTCGTATTGCCTCGTCGGTCAGCACGCAACCGCTCGACATCGATTTCGCCATAAACTATTTGCTCCTGCATGGAGAAACGCTGCGCTTCAGCAATGACATTGCCACTCTCGCAAATGAAGGCACGGCCACTAAACACCAAGTCTTGCGAACTTTCACCATAACCACAGCTGGCATACACATATCCTGCAACCAAACGAGCACTCTGGCTTTCTACCAAACGGCGCACATAATCGGCCTTGCCAATCAAGTCGTTGCTGGCACTCAGATTGAAAATGATGTCAGCACCTGCCAATGCCAAACGGTTGCTGGGCGGCATCGGAGACCAAAGGTCCTCACAGATTTCTACACCAAAGGTGCAATGAGAAGTCGTAAATAGCAGATTGCGACCCATCGGCACTGTTTGTCCACAAATACGCAATTCTACATTTTGATCCTCTAACGCCAAAGCAGAAGCAAACCATCGCTGTTCGCAAAACTCCTTATAATTAGGAATGTAGGTCTTAGGCACCAAACCACAGATCTTACCGCGCTGAATGACAGCGGCACAATTGAATAGTTTGTTACCGTAAACCACAGGAACACCAACCAATGCCGTAATGGCTACATTCAAGCTAAATTCCATCAGCTTGAGCAACGACGACTCTGCCTGATCAAGCAAAAGTTGCTGCAAGAAAAGGTCCTGACAAGTATACGCTGTTACCGACAGTTCAGGCAAACAGATGATCTCGGCTCCTTGCCCGTCAGCTGTTGCAATCATGTTCTCTATTTGTTGAATATTGAAGGCGCAATCAGCCACACGCACGGCAGGAATACCTGCAGCGACTTTAATGAATCCGTTTTGCATATTAGGATATACGTTTTTAAAAACAACAGACATACCCCTTAGCCTATCGGCCGAAAAGGTATGCCTTCATAGATACAAAAAAGGCTGTACCAGTGATGTGATGAAACTCCGAGCGAAAGAAAGATTTGAGTGTTATACTGCCTCTGTAATCCGACCCTACGCAAGCGCATATCGGCACGCCATTAACAATACAACTGATCTCGGTTTTCAAGTAACTATTGATGAGTATCCCAATCTAACCGGTACAGCCAAAAATGATGGTGCAAATATACAGCCTCCACTATTTACTCCCAAGCAAAACCTCGGATTTTTTCACGAAAGATAGGTTTAGCTATAGAATTCAGCCGAACATTCGCCAGAACTTTAATTTATTGTTACTTTTACCCGGGTTTGGGGTTGAATAATAGAGGGGATGTCCTACCCTTCTTTATTCCATGTATATATAAAGAATAGCGGATATTTCCATCTTGCTCTATCTGTTGGAAACGTGTGTTGCTACGCGCACTCCTACTCCGCTATCGTTGATGTTCCCCAACCTATGGATTTACCTTGAAAATAACATATCCTTTCTACACTTATCATGAAAACCATCCATTTTCGAATAGATTATTGTACCCATTGGGGCGAAAGCCTGGAAGTCGTTTATTCCATTGATGGAGCAACCTGTCAAACTGCACGTCTGCATACGACCAACGGCACACAATGGGAAGTAACACTTCATGCACCCGACGATGCCCGCCATTTACGCCACGCTTATCAGGTATGTAACGAAGCTGGAAAAGCCGTTCGTATCGAGGCTAACAGTTGGCGTATGTTTTACTTCAATCATCGGACTGAAGTCGTATTTGCCGATGTGTGGGCCAACGAATGCCTGCCTCCACTTTATCAGCGTTCTGCCTTTAATCAATGCGTCATGTTACCACGAGGCGGTGACCAACTACACTTGGAGCACTTAACAGAGCCTTACCTGCTCTTGCTTCACGCCCTTCCACCTGCTGATGGTAAACGATGGGCGGTTGTAGGCAATACGCCCGAGTGGGGAGCTTGGCAAATTAAAAAGGCGCGTATATTGCAACGTTCCGGAACCTATGAATGGAACTTGCCCCTCCAAAAATCCGACTTCGAAGCGGGAGTACATTATAAATATGTATTGATTGACCCACTCGACCCTGATTTTGCCATTTGGGAAGAAGGGAATGACCGTGAATTGCTCCCCACCGCCATACCCTCAACCGCCTCTGCCATACGTCAAGACGAAGCACCCGCCATCTCACTCCCACAGTGGAAGGGAGTAGGATGCGTGATACCAGTCTTCTCACTGCGTAGTGAGGGTAGCTTTGGTATCGGTGATTTTGGTGACTTACGTTTCTTTGTACGTTGGGCAGCCGACACGGGCTTACAAGCCGTTCAGTTGTTGCCCATCAACGACACCACGCGTTCGTTTACCTGGCGTGATTCCTATCCCTACAACGGCATCTCGGTTTTTGCCCTTCATCCCATCTACCTCGACCCGCGCGAGTGGAAGCATTCCCGTGCTTTTGCCCACCATCGAAGTGCTGCCCAGGCACTCAACCTGTTAGACGAGGTCGACTATGAAGAGGTGCTCAAGCTCAAGATGTATTTTGCCCGTGATCTCTTCCAAGAATTGGGTGGTACGGTCTTGCGAAGCGCAGACTATAAAAACTTTGTCAGTGACCACGAGGAGTGGTTGTTGCCTTATGCACGCTTCTGTGCCAACCGCGACCGATACCGCACAGCAAACTTCCGCCACTGGCCGGTAGAAGCCCAACATGGGAAAAATGAAGACGAAGCACTGATTGAGTCACAGACCTTCTATAAGTTCTTGCAATTTCTGCTTGACCGACAAATGCGTGCCGTCCATGAAGAAGCGTGCCAGTTGGGCGTTATTCTCAAGGGGGATATTCCAATCGGTATCTGTCCCGACAGTGTGCCGGCCTGGATAGACAACCGCTTGTTCCACTTCGACGGACAAGCTGGTGCGCCCCCTGATGCCTTTGCCGTTCACGGACAAAATTGGGGCTTCCCTACTTACAATTGGGACGAGATGGCAAAAGACGGCTACCGTTGGTGGCAACGTCGCCTGCTTCACATGGAACGCTACTTCGATGCTTACCGCATCGACCACGTGTTGGGCTTCTTCCGTATTTGGGAAATCCCTTCTTATCAGGTTGATGGATTATTAGGTCGCTTCCGTCCGGCTCTCCCATACACCTTAGACGAGATTCGTCAATTTGGTTTTACTAAAGATGTACAACGCTACGTTGTTCCTTCACTCTCGGCAGAGGCTTTCCACGAGTGGCAAGCTGAAATAGGAGGTACGCTCCTTGCACAAGTCATGGAACAAGCATCAGACGGACGTTATGAGTTCCGTGAAGGCTTCCGTACACAAAAGGAGCTTCAAGCAAGGATTGCCGACCCTGCGATATGCCGCAAACTCATGGACATTGCCACCGAAGTGCTCTTCCTTGCCGATGCTGACGAAGCCGGACGCTATCATCCCCGTGTCGGTGCTCAAACAACCCGTTGCTTCCACGAACTCTCACCAGCCAACCAAGCGGCTTTCAACCACCTGCATGACCACTTCTTCTATACACGCCACAACCAATTCTGGGCCGACGAAGCCATGAAGAAGGTTCCCGCTGTCACACACAGTGCCGATACGCTTCATCCTACCTTAAGACTCTACCCGTTACAAGGTAGTGGCATGTTGGCTTGTGCAGAAGACCTGGGAATGGTACCTGCTTCAGTCAAGGGCGTACTTGAACGCTTACAGATTTTGTCACTTGAAATCCAACGCATGCCCAAGGAATATGGCTACCGTTTTGCTGACCTCAGCCACAATCCCTACCTCAGCGTGGCTACCATTGCGACACACGACATGCCTCCTCTCCGCCTTTGGTGGCAGGAAAACCGTGAACAGACCCAAGCCTTTTGGCGAGAAGCTTTGGGGCATAAAGGTGAAGCTCCGCAAGAAGCTACGCCTGAAGTCTGCGAGGAGATAGTTCGTCGTCACATAGAGAGTCCATCCATGCTCTGTCTCTTGGCTCTCCAAGACTTGTTGGCCATCTCTCCTACCCTGCGTAGCAAGCATCCTGAACGGGAACAAATCAATGTACCTGCAAACCCTGACCAATATTGGCGCTACCGAATGCATCTTACCCTAGAACAGTTGGTTCTCTCAACTGCATTCAATGAGAAGTTGCGTAACTTGATTGTGCAATAAATCGGTTCTCCTTACTGGATTCCTCGAAGTAAAGATTCGGAATTGTTTCATGTAGTAACATCTGAATCCTTCGAGGAATCCTTTTTTGTTCTATACTATAGCGATGATTAGAACAACCGAACAAAATCTCCCTTTTTCTTCCGCATTCAGACTCCCAATAGAACCTCCTGGTACTGAAATCATGCTTACGCAGTGTGCAAACTATCGAAAAAGCGGTTTTTGTAGAGCTCCGCACAGTGCGGACCATTGAAAAAGCGCATTTTTTGCACCTCCGCACTGTGCGGACTATTAAAAAAGCAGATTGTTTAGGGGTTATGACAGTGCGGACCATTGAAAAAGCGCATTTTTTGCGCCTCCGCACTGTGCGGACTATTAAAAAAGCAGATTGTTTAGGGGTATGACCGTGTAAACCTTTAAGAAAGCGCACTTTTTACACCTCCGCACTGTGCGGACCCATTAAAAAAGCGGATTGCTTAGGGGTATGACCGTG
>Virginia_p1__coassemble_1118_pt1 | contig 17628 bp, 12 predicted proteins | sample Virginia_p1__metabat2_high_PE_007 | metagenome-assembled genome bin Virginia_p1
GTCCCAAGTGTTGGGATGGTTCTTTACGGCTTCCGTGTAGGTCGTCCCAAGTGTTTAGACCTCCTTTTACGGCTTCCGTATGGGGTATCCCAAGTGTTTAGACCTTCTTTTACGGATCCCAAGTGGAGTATCCAGCGTGTTGAGATGTTCTTTTGTGGTTGGTGTGTGGGGATTCTTGGGGGTGGGGAGGAGCTTTCACGAACTCCGTAAGCAGTCTTGTAAGACCTTCTACTATGGATAACGGCTTAGTATGAGATGTTTTTAGATTGTAGATGGTTTTTATGTCGTAGCTGTAAGCCAAAATCGAAAAGGTATCCGAGTTACTCATTTCTCTTAATTAGGCAGTATCTAATTATAGAGATGTCCTATATCTCTTTTATTTATGTCATATCGGCGGGAATGTTGCTCTCAGAACCCGTAACTTTTCCTTACCTTTGCGCGGAACGAGCTACAAATCAAAACATCTAATATTCAATTATGTCAACAACTCTATCTTTTCATCGTTGGTTGACGCTTCTGTTACTCGGTACGCTGACGTTCCTCGGAGCGCGAGCACAAGAGTTTCAACGGGGCGTGCTTTACCATTTGGTCTATGCGGCCAAACAGCAAGCGATTGGTTTTGATCAGCAAGGACATCTGACCCTCGCGCCGATTGATTCTGCAGCGGCTGACCAGCATTTTACTATTAGTGAACTTTCGGGTTCCTGGCGTTTTATCCACCCCTTTACCAATTATGCGCTTCGTACGGAAGGTGATGCGTTACAATTGGGCGAGAACAATGGTTCGGATGAGGCTCAGTTGTGGAAAACTGAAGAGGATGCTGAGGGATTTACCTTACTAATCCCCACGAACCGTCCCGAAATGGCTGCTGCCGTGGAGGGTGATAAGTTAGTGCTTATTGATAAGAAAAAGGCTGTGGGAAATAAGGCGGCCCGCTTTACCATTAAACGTGCCATCAAGTCGGGTTTTGACGATGCACTTACGTATAAGATACGTTTCGTAAATCGTCCGAATTTGGTGGTCGGTAACGGCGATTCGGGTGAGAACAATGCGCGCATTGTGGGTGAAAAGGAGAACAAACTCAATCGAGGTCAGTATTGGTCTGTCAAAATGCTGGACCTTAATCGTCGTGTCGTAGCCAATGCCTTCTATGACCAAAACTTTGACGATGGCGGTAACAATGCTTCTATAGATTACCTGCTGCAATGGCCTGCAACTGAGGGTGTGTGGAACAATGCTCAGTTTGTATTCGAACCTGTAGTAGGCCAAATGGGAGTTTACATCATTCGTTCTGCGTCACCCGCGAAGCAAGACCGTATGTATGCACTCAAGGGCAACAAGGTGAAGTCAGTGCCTTACAACACGAAGAACGCTGATGCTTGGGTACGTTTTGAACCGGTTGAAAAGCCCAAAATCAAGTCACCCTATTGGGAGGACGAACGCATTTTTGCTGAAAACAAAGAGCCGGGTGTGGCAACTTACATGCCTTATGACAGCGAAAGCAGCATGTTGGCCGATACGGCTTACTACCATACGCCGTGGTTGACTCCGCGTAATTCCCGTTACATGACGCTCAATGGTACTTGGAAGTTCCACTTCGTTCCCGAGCCTTCACAGCGTCCGCTTGACTTCTATAAAGAGGGTTTTGACGTTTCGGGTTGGGACAACATCCCCGTTCCTTCTAACTGGGAAATGCAGGGTTACGACCGTCCTATCTATGCTAATGTGGAATATCCGCACTCCAATACGCCACCGTTTATCAAGGCTCGCCCGGGCTTTAATGACGAGGGTAAGAACTATGGCATCAACCCCGTAGGTTCGTACGTTCGTGAATTTGAATTGCCCGCTAATTGGGACGGACGCCGCACCTTTATTCACTTCGGTGGTATCTATTCAGCTGCATTCGTATGGTTGAATGGTAAGTACGTAGGTTACACGCAGGGTGCAAACAATGTGGCAGAATTTGACTTGACGAAGTATCTGCGTGCGGGCAAGAATACGCTCGCTGTACAGGTGTTCCGCTGGAGCGATGGTTCTTATTTGGAATGCCAGGATATGTTCCGTATGTCGGGTATCTTCCGCGAGGTTTACCTCTTCAATACTCCCAAGGCGGCTGTACGCGACCACTACATAACTTCAGTATTGAGTGACGACTATCAGCACGCTACACTCAATGTGCGCCTTACGATTGACGACCGCGATGAGGTGGGCGAGGGTCAGGCAAAACAGTATGTGGTGAAACTCTTTGATCCCAACAACAGCGAAGTGGGTAACACGAAGGTTAAGGCGTTTGCGGTTCATGGAGGAGAAGTGCTGTGTACCATCGAACTGGACAAGCCCCTCCTTTGGTCAGCCGAGACTCCCCATCTGTATACTGTGCGTGTTATCCAGCAGGATGCCAGTGGAAAGGATGAGATGGCATTCTCAACCAAGTATGGCTTCCGCAAAATTGAAATTCGCAACTCGTTGGTCTACATCAACGGACAGCGCATCTTCTTCAAGGGCGTGAACCGTCACGACACGTCTCCGCGTTACGGACGTGCTACTACGACCGAAGAAATGCTTCGCGACGTGACGCTCATGAAGCAAAACAACATCAATACGATCCGTACTTCTCACTATCCCAATGAGGCCAAGATGTATGCGATGTATGACTACTACGGACTCTATACTTGTGATGAGGCTGACCTCGAAGACCATGCGAACCAAAGCATCTCAGACCGCCCGTCATGGATACCGTCTTTCGTAGACCGCATTGACCGCATGGTGCTTCGTGATCGCAACCACCCCAGTGTGGTGATGTGGAGTTTGGGTAATGAGGCTGGTAACGGTGAAAACTTCCGCGACTGTTATGCGGCAGCCCGTAAGCTCGATGACCGTCCTATTCACTACGAAGGTACCCGTTCGAATGGCTCTTTCGGTGGTGGACGTTTCTCTGATTTCTATTCTAAGATGTATCCCGGTATGGCTTGGATGAATCAGAATACAAGCAATCTTGACAAACCGATGTTCCTTTGTGAGTATGCTCACGCTATGGGTAATGCCATTGGTAACTTGAAGGAGTATTGGAATATCATGGAGGCTTCGAATGCGACTATCGGTGGTTGCATTTGGGACTGGGTAGATCAGGCTATTTACGAGCCGCATGAAATGAAGAAGGGTGTGTACCGTCTGCACACGGGTTATGACTTCCCTGGTCCGCATCAAGGTAATTTCTGTTCGAATGGTGTCATCCCCGCTACGCGTGAGGAGGGTGCTAAACTTAAGGAAGTAAAGGCGGCTTATCAATATGTGAAGTTTGACAACTTCCGTATCGACGAGGAGAAGAACACGGTGAGCTTGACGTTGCGCAACGGTTATGCCTTCCTCAATCTGCAGGACATGGATTTGCGTTATGTAACGGTCAAGAATGGTAAACCCGTAGGTCAGAAGACCATGCATTTACCTTCAGTTGCACCGGGTGACTCGGTAACACTTACGCTTAAGTTGCCGAAGGTGAAGGTGCGTAAGGCATGGACTTCGGGTGACGAAGTATTGCTCAATCTTCACGTTACGCAGCGTGCAGCTCAGCGTTATGCCGATGCAGGTCACGAAGTTGCCATGACACAGTTTATGCTTGCTAAGCGTGGTCCGCTTTCACAGCTGAAGTCTTCTAAAGGCCATTTGGCTCAGACTGCAGCACTCCATGAAACGCGCATTGGCAATGACCGTGTACAATTGACGTTTGACAATGAGACGGCTCGTTTGACGGGACTTGTGCTCGATGGTCGTCAATTAGTAGCCGACGGTCAGGGATTCCAGTTTGATAACCACCGCTGGATTGAAAATGACCGTTACGGCAATGTGGATAACGGCTTGGAGAAGAAGGGTACGCTCAAGGTTGAGCAGGTCAATGGTAACACGGTTGTCCGTACCGAACGTAAGGGCACACTTTGTACGACCTTGATTGATTATACCATCTATCCGCAGGGCATTGTCGACGTGGATGCTACTTTCATGCCTCATTCGCCCAACTTGCGTCGTGCAGGTTTGGTTTGCATGCTCGATTCTTCGCTCTCTCAAGTAGACTACTATGCATACGGACCTTGGGAGAATTACTGCGATCGTAAAGATGGCGTAATCGTAGGTCGTTACCAGACGACGGTCGCTCAAATGCCTGAGCGCTACGTGAAGCCCCAGAGTATGGGTGGTCGCGAAGGTTTGCGCGAACTTGTACTTTCTGATGCGAAGGGCTTTGGCGTGAAGATAGAAACGCAAGGTCAGGTAGGCTTCTCAGCATTGCAGTTTACGGATGAAGACTTGATGAAGGGACAACACATGTGGGAACTTCAGCCTCGTCCTTATACAGTGTTGCACCTCGATGCTTGGACGCGCGGTGTGGGTAATGCTTCCTGCGGTCAGGATGTCGATACGCTCCCCATCTATCGTGTTCCTGAAAAGCCGATGAGCTATAAGCTCCGCATTTCGAAGAACGATTAAGTCGGAGAACTTAACTGACAGATACGAAAAGCCCCCGAAACGTTAGAAGCGTTTCGGGGGCTTTTCATGCTTATGTATCTATCGGAAAGGAATGCTTAGAAACGATAGGTCAAGGTCACACCGATATTACGGAAACCATGGTCAAGGATGTCGAAGTCGTCAGCAAAGTGGAAGGCTACCATCGGACGATAGTCTACACCAAAGGTAAGGGGAATGCTCTTCAGCGTAAAGCCAAATCCGAGGGTTCCGACCGGACCGAGGAACATGCCGTCAGCGTGCCCACAATCGTAGAAACCAATACCGGCACCAAAACCACCCCAAAACTTCCAGGTCGCGAAGCGTGGTGTCCAATTTCCCCATTGCTTGATGTTCCAGTTGTAAACACCTTGCAGGGAAAAGCCATCATCGAGGTCGAACACACCAGCGGTTACATCCAGGAAGTTGCGTTTGCTGAAGTGATACTGATACTCCAAGTCGATGGTAGAACCGCCAAAGTGAGCACCGATGGCGTGCGGTGTACGCTGAGCGTAAGCTGTCATACCCATGAAGGCGATGAACAGCGTGAGAAGATACTTCTTCATACGAATAGATGTTTGATGAGTGATACTATTAAGGATATACCTTGTTTGTAGGTTGTCTTTGCAGGTCGATACTGCACTGACGGCTGCAAATTTAGACTGATTTTAGGCTCTACAAAATGTTAGGCCTTAAATTTATCAAGTGAGAAAGTGGAGAGTACTTAAAAACTTGCATGCCTCGACCGATTTTATGCAAAAAGAGTGGGGTGGAGCGGAATGTTCTGGCAGAGATGATGGGAATAGGGTAGGGAGATTGGAAGTGTGGACAGGTTTCTTGGCTAATGGGGAGTTACTTGGGGAAACATCTCTTGGTTGTTGGGAAGGTTGAGGCCAGTCAAGGCTTGTAATCCGAAGCTCATTTTTTCTGCTTCTCCCTTTCCGTACCCACTCTTTTCCGCTGACTTTTAAAGAAAAAGCATAGTTGCCGTGTGTGGAATGAGAAAAAAGCAGTACTTTTGCACCCGATTTAGAGTCCGACGGGGCCGAACAAGAGACTGCGGTTGCAGTCCGCCTCCCGGAAAAATCCGTTTTACAATTCATTTATAATGTACGCAATCGTAGAGATTAACGGTCAGCAGTTCAAAGCAGAAGAAGGTAAGAAGCTTTTCGTAAACCACATCTGCGGCGCCGAAAACGGCCAGACTGTTGAATTCGCTAACGTTTTGTTGGTTGACAACAACGGCGAAGTAAAGGTAGGTGCACCTACCGTAGAAGGTGCAAAGGTAGTTTGCGAGGTAGTTTCTCCGCTCGTAAAGGGTGACAAGGTACTTGTTTTCCACAAGAAGCGTCGTAAGGGCTATCGCAAGCTCAATGGTTATCGTCACCAGTTCACTGAGGTGACTATTAAAAACGTAATTGCTTAATCCTAAAAATTAGAAGAAATGGCACACAAAAAAGGTGTAGGTAGTTCTAAGAACGGCCGTGAGTCGGCTTCACAAAGATTAGGCGTTAAGATCTGGGGTGGCCAGACTTGCGTGGCTGGTAACATCATCGTGCGTCAGCGCGGTACAGTTCACTATCCCGGTAAGAATGTAGGTATGGGTAAGGATCACACGCTCTTCGCTCTCGTTGACGGCGTGGTTTCTTTCCACCGTGGCCAGCGCGACCGTAGCGTCGTAACAGTTACTCCCCAGGCTGAAGCTTAATGCTGGAGTAGATACTACTACAAAAAAGAAATTGAGGATATCTCCCTTCAACGGAGGTATCCTTTTTTTATACCTTTACGTACGTGGAGAGAGGGCTTTGATGGATTTCCGGCTTACACATGCCATAACGAGCAGAGCAACGATACGAAGGATGATGAACTTGTATAGATTGGGGGTAGTAGGCATAAAAAACTATCTTTTGTTGGTAAACATTTGGGGGAGTATGCGTTATATAAGTAGGTAAATTTCTCTTTGCACTATCTTCTTACTTTCTCCATCGTGATTCTTGTTACTGGTTTTGCCATTGCTGCCATTGTTAATCCCCGAATAGTCGTGCGCAATGTAATAGAAAAGGTGTTCAAACTGCCAGAGGATACCACCTAATCATTTTGGTGAGGGCGATGCGTTATCTTGTTGATAACATTCCCCCGCCTATAGATACGACAAAGGGCAAACACGAGGTATGATTCTTGTGTTCGCCCTTTCTAGTAGGTTGTTGTTATGGCAGCATGTTTACTGCCAATGAGGTCGTGTCGGGATGATTAGTTCATTTTCATTGCAGCCTGGTCGTCATACTGCTTCTGCAGCTTGACAAGCTCCTTCTTAAGTTGCTTGGTAATCTTTTCTGTACCAGGCTGACCATAGAGGTTGTGCATTTCCTTCGGGTCTTCATTCAGATTATAGAGTTCCCATTCGTTGATGTCGTTGTAGAAGTGAATCAACTTCCAACCATCTGCAGTGCGTACACCATAGTGACGCTTCACACTGTGTTCAGCAGGATATTCATAGAAGTGGTAGTACAGACTCTTACGCCAGTTCTTCGGATGTTTGCCTTCGAGCAGGGGCAGGAGCGATACGCCCTGAATGTCCTTGGGAATCGGTGCACCTGCTATGTCAAGGAAGGTTGGTGCGTAGTCAATATTCTGTACCAATTCCGATATTTCCCCCTTGGCACCACCGGGCAGACGCATGACAAGCGGTGTAGAGAATGATTCCTCATACATGAAACGCTTGTCAAACCATCCATGTTCACCCATGTAGAATCCTTGGTCAGAAGTATAAACAACCAGCGTGGAATCGAGCAGTCCAGTTTCCTTGAGATAGTCAAGTGTACGGCCTACATTGTCGTCAAGTGTCTTCAGCACCTTGGCATAGTCACGCATGTAACGTTGGTACTTAAACTCAGCCAGCTCTTTACCCTTCAGGTTACGGCTGTAGAAGTCAGCAGAAAGAGCGTTGTAGAAGGCATCGTAGGCATTGAGGTCAGTACTGTCCAGGCGATGTGTCATGTTGTGATAACTATCGGAGAGTCGGGTCTTTAGGCCGGGACGATCCATTTTTACGTCATAGACAATGTCCATGTGGTCATTGTTTGCAATTTCCATTTCTTGCGTCTTAGCAGCCTTACGACCTTCGTAGTTGTCGTAGAAATTGTCGGGCAGTGGGAATGTCTTGTCCTCATATTCTCTGAGGTACTTCAATTCCGGCAACCAGTCACGATGGCAGGCCTTGTGGTGAATGAAGAGCGCAAAGGGTTTGGAACGGTCACGCTTGTGCTCCATCCAATCGATGGCCTTATCGGTAACGATGTTGGTCATGTATCCACGTTCCACTACACGCTTATCATCCATCGTGATGAAAGTGGGATTGTAGTAGTCACCTTGTCCGGGTACAATATTCCAAAAGTCAAAGCCAGTGGGGGTGGTTACGAGATGCCACTTTCCGATAATGGCTGTTTGGTAGCCTGCCTTCTGTAAGAGTTTGGGCATCGTTTGCTGACTGCCGTCAAATACTCCATGTTCGTTGTTGGTAAATCCGTTTTTATGCGAATGTTTACCTGTGAGCATACAAGCACGGCTCGGTCCTGAGAGCGAATTGGCTACGTAAGAGTTGACAAACTTTATACCATCAGCTGCAATGCGGTCGAGGTTGGGGGTTTCCACATAGCGGTTGTCATAACAGCTCATCATCTGTGCCGTATGGTCATCGGTCATGATGTAGACGATGTTGTAGCGCTGTTGGGCAGTAGCAGCAATGGGGAGGAGAAAAAGAGGGAGGAATTTCATAAAGAAAGATTGTAGGTGTCGGTCAATCGCCTGGCTGGAGACGTGCGTAACGCACCTATCTGTAATAAAGAAAAAGGAATGAAGGATAAAGCATGTACTTTACCCTTCATTCATTTTTGGAGTGAATTATAGTGGAGATTAAGCAGTAGCTTATTTCTCTGTCTGCGTCATGTTATAGACAATGTCCATAATCTGCTTGCCGAGTGCATCTGCTTCTTCCATCGTGTGTGCTTCTGAGTAAACGCGGATGATTGGTTCCGTATTACTCTTGCGGAGGTGTACCCACTTGTCAGCGAAGTCAATCTTCACACCGTCAATGTCCGTTACCTTCTCATTCTTGTAGAGATCCTTCACCTTCTGGAGGATAGCAAAGATATCCGTCGTCGGGTCGAGGTCAATACGGTTCTTGGCAATGTAGTATTGGGGAAGTGAGTCGCGGAGCTCTGAAGCACGCATACCCGTCTTAGCCAAGTGAGTCAGGATGATAGCAATACCTACGAGGGCATCGCGGCCAGAGTGAGCTGCGGGATAGATAACACCGCCGTTACCTTCACCACCGATGACAGCACCAGTTTCCTTCATCTTCGTTACCACGTTGACTTCACCTACAGCGGCTGCCGTATAGTTGCAACCATACTTTTCGGTTACATCGCGCAGACCGCGAGTTGAGGAGAGGTTAGAAACCGTAGGACCAGGCGTGTGCTGGAGGATGTAGTCTGCACAAGCTACGAGTGTATTCTCTTCACCAAACATAGAGCCGTCCTCGCAAACGAGTGCCAAACGGTCTACATCGGGGTCAACCACAATACCGAGGTCGTGACGACCCTTGCGAAGGAGGTTGCGGATTTCAGAGAGGTGTTCCTTCAACGGTTCGGGGTTGTGAGCGAAGTCACCTGTAGCTTCTGTGTTGAGGCCGGTAACCTGCGTTACGCCGAGTTGACCGAGCAACTTGGGAAGAATGATACCGCCGACAGAGTTGACCGTATCGATGGCAACCGTGAAGTGTGCACGACGGATGGCATCAATGTCAACCAGTTCGAGCTGCTTCACCATTTCGATGTGACGCTGGTCGTAGCTGAAGTTCTTGGTGTAGCAACCGAGGCTATCCACGTCAGCATACTCAAAGTCACAGCTATTGGCCTTGCGTACTACTTCTGATGCTTCTTCAGGGGGAAGGAATTCACCCTTCTCGTTGAGGAATTTCAAGGCATTCCACTGACGGGGGTTGTGGCTTGCGGTAATGATGATACCACCGCAGGCGCGCTCCATCGTTACTGCCAATTCCGTAGTCGGGGTGGATGCCAGACCGATGTTGACTACATCAAAGCCCATGCTCATAAGTGTACCACACACGATGTGGCTTACCATTTCGCCTGAGATACGTGCATCGCGACCTACCACAATCTTGCGACGGAAGGTGCGGTTAACAACCTTCTCACGAAGGGCTGCATAGGCGGAAACTGACTTTGCAATGTCTACGGGATTGAGTGTATCACCCGTACGGCCACCGATGGTACCTCGGAAGCCTGAGATGGATTTTATCAGTGTCATAATATATCTGGGGAGTTGTAAATTACTTTATGTAAGCGCAAAGATACGGCAAGGCACTCGGATAAGAAAGTGTTTTGCGAAGTTTTCTTTGCTTTTCTCAAGATTGTTTTTGAGAGTTCAATCTGACACTCATTGCTTCAAGCTCTAGCCTGATGAGTTAGTCGATAAATCGATTTGTCAGCGGACCAAACTCTTCGATGCGGCGATCGCGCAGGAAGGGCCACCAGCGACGTACATTCTCGCAGCGTTGCTTGTCGATGTCGATGACAACGTTGACTTCTTCCTCTTTCGGAGCACGGTACAAAAATTCGCCTTGAGGACCTGCAATGAAACTGGATCCCCAGAAGCTGATGCCATTGGTCTGTCCCGATGGGTCGGGTTCGTGACCTGTACGGTTAACGGCAATGACAGGTAGCCCGTTGGCTACGGCATGGCCGCGTTGTACAGTGGTCCAAGCTTCGCGTTGGCGTTCCTGTTCTTCGGGCGTGTCACTGCTTTCATAGCCAATGGCAGTAGGGTAGATAAGCAGTTCTGCTCCTTGCAGAGCCATCAGTCGCGCACCTTCGGGGTACCATTGATCCCAGCAAACCTGTACGCCCAGACGTCCGACGGAGGTGTCGATGGGTCGGAAGCCCAAATCCCCTGGAGTGAAATAGAACTTCTCGTAATATGCCGGGTCATCGGGAATGTGCATCTTACGGTATTTACCAGCAATAGAACCATCGCGTTCGAAAACTACCGCTGTATTGTGGTAAAGGCCTGCTGCACGGCGTTCGAAGAGTGAAGTAACGAGTACGATTCCATGTTGGCGTGCTATTTCTCCGTAAAAGTCCGTGCTAGGACCAGGAATAGGTTCTGCCAAATCAAAGAGCTGTGTGTTTTCAGTCTGGCAGAAGTAAAGCGAATTATGCAGTTCTTGCAATACAACAAGTTGCGCACCTTGTGCAGCTACATCGGCAATGTTGCGAGCAAGCTTTTGTTTATTGGCTTCCACATCGGCACAGCAGGTCTGCTGTATGATGCCGACGCGTAGAGTGGTAGAGTTTGAAGTAGTCATTGTGAAAAAGTAGGAATGAGGAAGGAATAAGAGAATGGTATGGAAGGAGGTTGTGCTTCCGTAGAGCTTCTGGTTTGTTTATGCCATGACCCCACGCGGATATTGCATGGTGGCACAGTGTAATGAACCGTGTTGACGAATCAGGGCTTGACAGTCCACTCCGACAATATCGTGTGAGGGGAAAGCTTGGCTAAGGGCGTGTGCTGCTTCTTCATCATGGTGCGGTTGGTTGTAGGTTGGATAGAGTACAACACCATTCAGTACGAGGTAGTTGGCATACGTTGCCGGTAGACGCTCGCCGTCTTCATCATAGACAGCATCGGGCCAAGGAAGTGCAACCAGTCTGTAGGGAGCTCCCTGTGGTGTACGGAATGCCTGCAACTCTTGTTCCATCAAGCTGAGTTCCTGGTAGTGTTCGTCATTCGGGTCGGTACATTTCACATAAGCAATCGTATCATTCGGACAGATGCGTGCCAGGGTGTCTACATGGGAATCGGTGTCGTCACCTGCCAAATAGCCATGTTCCAACCAAAGGAAATGGTGAAGCCCTAATCGTTCGCCCAAGAGAACTTCAATGTGTGCTCGGTCGAACTGTGGATTACGATTGGGATTGAGCAGACATTCTGCTGTTGTAAGTAAAGTACCCTTACCATCAGTCTCAACACTACCACCTTCGAGAATGAAGTCAAGGCAGTCTACATACTTGCCGTGCAACGTATCTTTTAGTCGCGCATTGATGGCATTATCAAGTGAAGCTTCGAATTTGCCACCCCAGCCGTTGAAGGTAAAGTCAAGCAATTCGTTACCTTCCTGGCTTACAACCGTTAGAAATGCGTGGTCGCGCGCCCATGTATCATTGGTCGGACAGCTAAAATAGCGGATGTTTTGCGTAGCGCGTTGAGGAAGTTTTTCTTCAAGCAGTTTGCGTACGGATTCCGTGTCGGGGGCAACAATGAGAAGGGGTTCGCGTATGGCGATTTCGTAGGCCAGACGCAGGTAGCAGGCTGTAACTTCTTCGAGCATATAGGCCCAATCTGTTTCAGCATGTGGCCAGGTGAGTTGCACTCCGCTTTGCGGATACCATTCGGGAGCCAGTGTACGATGATGCAATAGGGCTATATCTTCGGATGCCCCTGATTGATTGAATACCAATGTATTGAAATCGTTTTGAGTAGATGAAGGGGTAAAATGTAAAGCCATAAGAGAGAACTGAAAAGGGGTTAGAGCTTACGACCGCGCAGATAGTTAATAAAGGCATCGGTCGTAGCGGGCATACCCGATGTCTTGACTTCCTGTTGGGGAGGGAAGAATTCAGGAGAATAACCGTCACCCCCCGTTGTGATAAACTCATCGGTAACCAGATAGTACTTCTTTTTGGGCTGGAGTACACACTGTTTGCCGTCAGGTGACTGGTAAATTAAAGCCGTCACTTGATTATTGGCGTTTTGCACAACTTTGAGTGGATCAATTTGCAGGTAGCCATAGCGGCGGTTATTCTTGCCGAAGTTGACCAGTTTCATCAGTTGTTCACCCGTGAGTTGGTAGACTTTCAGTGAATTGGCAAAGGGGAGAGCCTCTCCCACATCGAGCACCGTGATTTTGCCTTGGGGAAGTCCGGCACGGATACTGCCGAAATGGCTGCAACCAATGACGACTGTATTAGGGTCTAACTTAGCAGCTTGGCGGTAAGCATGGGCGAAAGCTTGACAGATGAGGCTACCCACTTCCGTTTGACGGAACTTATAGTTTCGGTCATGCTCCATGGGGTGAGCTGAATAGGTCAAGACCTCGCCCAAAGGTGTACCTCCCTCCGTTCGGGTGTATTGCAACAAGGAGTCGATTTGAGTTTGCAGACGAGCCGGCTCTTTCTCCAGTACTTGTTTGGGAGTAACCTTGATAAGTTGGGGTTCGATGGCTGTGACGCGCATGGTATTGGGGTCGACTGTGCAGAGTAACATGGCAATGTGTTCGCCATGCCAGCCTCCCTGTACGATGGGGTAGCGCGCCTCGTTGATGTAGCCTTTTACTTCTTTGTGACTGTGTGCAGACAGTACACCGTCCCAAGTTGGGTCGTTGAGTTGGCTCAGACGGATAGCGTCTTTATCGTCCCAAACAGGTTGACCGTTTTCGTTCATGCGGCTTCCGATGTGTGTAAGGAGTAAGCGCAGATTGGCATCTGTTATCAGGGAAGCTTCGGGGAGTTTCATCACCGAATCCAGAACGGCAGGGTAATTACCGTCAAAGTCCAAACCGCCAAGTTTTCGTTTGCTGGCTTGTTGGGGAGTGGAGGAAGCGATGAGACCTGTAAAGGCTATGCGAAACTTCTTGCCATTGGGCAATTCGATAGTCTCCGTTGCTACGGGCTGACAGAAATCGGGAATGCACCCTTCCTTTACGTTACGTACGTTCGAGGCTACATAGGTCAAGTCCCATTGGGCTGGGCGAAGCGGACTGTTTTCCCACTTCGCAGCCAAACGCCGTTGTCCGTCATCAAACTCATGATTGCCCAGAGCTGAAATGCGGATGCCTAAGTCATTGAAAAATACGGGAAGCAAGGCTCCGTGAGTTGCATTATAGAAGTAACTGCCTCCGAAGTTATCACCAGCGGCTACCGTTACATGATAAGGGTAGACACGCTTCAGCGAGTCGAGGGTTTGCTTCACAGCTGGTGCTCCGGGAATTCCTTTACTATCATTGCGTACAAAGCCTGCATGGAAGTCGTTGAGCGAGAATACTGCTACTTTGACTTGGGCTTGAAGACTGAGCGTGCTGAGGCTGAGAGCGGCTAGAAGAGTGCTGAGTTTCATAAAGAAAATGTGTTGGTTGGCTATGAATAATGTGTGGGACGGTTTACGAACGGCTGATTTGCAGACCTGTTTTTGATACAGACATATCCACAAACCGGGAATTATCCGTTAACGGATGGTCTGTCAGCATTTTGCGTATGCGTCGAGCGGCTTCCTCATCTTTGGCTACCATATACATAAAGCCGCCACCGCCTGCACCAGGTAATTTGTAACCGTAACACAAATCGTCGATGCGCTGACAGAGGGCTTCGATAATCGGAGGATTTGTGCCCGCATCCAAAGCTTTGTTTTGCTCCCAAGTTGTGCGAACCATCTTACCGAATGCCTCCAGGTTATTTTGTTGCAAAGTATCAAACACGGTGAGTGCATGCTGCTTGATGTGGTCGAGCAAGTCAAGATGGTTGGTGTTGTTGAGAAACATGCCACGCACAATTTCAGCAAGAATGTTTTTGGCTGTACGTGTGACACCTGTGTAGTAGAGCAGGTGACAGGGACGTGTTTCGGGAGCTGTAAAGAGGGTATCGGGCAACCAGCGTGCAACGGCATTTTGGTCAAAGCCAGTTCCTGTCTGAAGAAGTTTAATGCCAGGCAGTACACCGCCGTATTGGTCTTGCCAACCGCCACCTGTCGTAAGCAATTGCTCAAGTACGAGCGTGCGGTTACAGATTTCGTTTTTGTCCCAACCTAAACCACAGAAATCACTGAGTGCTCCCAAAACGGTGGCAGCCAGAATGCTGCTTGTGCCAAGACCCGAGCCTGCAGGAATGGCGGCCAAGAGCGTAATCTCAATGCCACAACCAAAGGCTTCGAGCTGTTGACGCAGAGTGGGGTAGCTTTCTTGGCTAAAGCCGGGCAGAAAGCCGACGAGGGTGAGTGCGGCCTTAGGAATAGAGAAGGGAGAACCTACTTTATTATATTGGCGCAGTTCTTCGTACGTGGTGATGGTTTCCATAGCGCTCAAGTCGATGGAGCGGCACACGATGACAGGCTCCTTGCAGGGCTTTACATAGACTTGAAGCGGAGGCTGTCCGTTCATTTCGATAGCAAGATTAACCACATTTCCCCCTGTGGTGAGACTATAAGGAGGAGTGTCGCTCCAACCGCCAGCCATGTCAATGCGCACACTGCTTCGTGCCCATACGATTTGGTCGGCATAGGTGGTCATACGGGGTTGACACTTATGACGTAAAGCGTTGGCTGTAAGTCCTTCGCGCAAGAGGCTGAAGGCTTTTTCTTCTTCGCATCGAGCAATATCATCTTGTCCTAAATGACGAGCGGTTTCTGAACGAAACATAGCATCGTGGATGCGTGTCATCAAGGGGGCATCTTCTGGAAGTTTTTTGGGTTGTATCCAATGATTGGCAGCGTATTTGCTGGCAATGTCTTTGAGATTCGCCTGGTAGAATACACTGCGGTTCCAATTTTTTGCCAACAACGGAATGGTTTGTCCTTGCAGTTCGTGGCGTTGCTGAATGAGGCGTGGCAGATTGGCTTGTTCAGAAAGTTCGTCTGCACTATAGCGTGGCAAACTTCTCCACAATTCGGTCGTGGATGGATTGGGGGTATCACTTAAGAACCAGTGAAGTAGTTCTTCGAGCTGTGTCAAGTCTTCACTTACAGGGAACAGACGTGCGGCTTGAAGGTCGTGCGTATGCACAAGTTCCTCGGGTTGAATGTTACGACGATGGAGCCACTCTGTAAAGGAATGCCCCATGTAGTGTGTTTGGTCGGAGATTAGGGAACCACGGAAGGCATCGTCAAAACCATAGGGGCGCAGGGCATAGGCATTTTCACCGATGGGTACCATGTCTACACAGATTCCATCGGCTAGTGTAACTTGCCAATCGTTTTTGGGAATGCCCGTGAGGATATGTTGACTACCATAGTGCCAACCTTTACCAAGATAGGAATTTTCTACCCATACACTCTTCGTATCGGCTTGGGGTGCATTGGCTATGCGTGTGTTTTGGGTGAAGACCGAACTTTGTAGTTTTACTCCTTTTTGAATGATGTAGCGCTGATCCTTTACGCGGTTTTGAATGGCTACGGAGGAGGTAATCATGTCGGGTCCTGTACCATAATGGTAAAACTCTCCACCAGGTAATGGCAGAATAGCCACTTTCAAATCTGCTAATAGATTGTCGGGTTGGGAGGGATTTTCTCCCAGTGCACAGCCAAATTCACTATAAAGGTCGTAGTTCGCAGGGAGTTCCAATTGCTTGCCTGTAGGTGTGGTACTGCTTTCAACCTTTTCTGTGCGGCGTGTCTTTTCCATCAATCGGTGAACCGCTTTGTCCGAAAGAATCCAAACACCAATATCCATTAGCATAAGGTGGGTGGGCATGAGGCGAGACTGTTCTTCCGCCGAAGGCTTCTGAAGCATGAAGTCCAGCTGCGTAGGGCGTTCACGATTCATAAGGAATACGCCGTGGTGTGAGGCTTGTTGAGGGTCAGCCCAAAGTCCGTAGCATACAACGTCTGCATCGGGTATTTCCTGCAAAGGTTCTGTAGCGCGGAGCAGGACATCACCACTAGCGATGAGTGTACGTAGTGTAGCAGGTGCTTTTTGCAGTATTTCTTGATAAAGAGGAAGTTGTAGGTCGAGCAGCGTTTGGTCGATGCGTTGACCTCTAGCCCAACGAAAAACGGGTATAGGAGTCAAGATCTTTCCACTCGGTGCGTAGGCCGGCAGACGGCGACTTTGACCACCGGCATGAAGCAATATACGCTTGTCTGCAGCCAACCATTGTTCAAAACTTTGTTCTTTTGCTTCGTCTGTATAAGCAGAAGCGAGTAACCAAGCGGTGCCGCCTCCAGAACCCAACTTTTTGCCTGCCGGGTCGGAGGTGCAATAGATGTTAGACCAGTGTGGACTGGCTATTTGGTGAAATGTCTTGACAACATTGGGGGGGAGGGATAGCAGTGTTTGCATGGGATGGAGTATATAGCTGTATGACAAAGTAGCGTTGTATCTTGTGCGATACTTATATAATGAACGATTAGGAGAATATGCAAAGGTTGTGAGTGACCTATTGGAACGATCAGATTATTTCTCTTCGTTCGTTAGTACTTTGTCTGTGTGAAGGTCATTTGGTAAGCTCCCTAATTACATACAGACAAGTAGCTATGTGATACGGAGAGAATTGAAACTTATTGGAGTCCCTTTTCGTAGGTCTAAGTGAAGTACACACTTTATCTATATTATAATGTGTATTTCTTGCATACGACGCACGATTTTTCTCGTGATATCAACATTAGTCTCCTTCATCGTTTTGCGCAAAGGTAGTAACTTAATTTTGTTCGCGTTTCTTGCATCCAGCGTTTTGTATTTATACGCTTCGAGAAGAATTTGGGGAAGTGGATTTTGTTTAGTTTGCCTTCTAGTCAAATTCGCAAAGGCATTTTTCTGCCTTCCGAAATGGTTCTGTCAAATTCGCAAAGGTATTTTTCTGCCTTCCGAAATGGTTCTGTCAAATTCGCAAAGGCATTTTTCCGCCCTCCGAAATGGTTCTGTCAAATTCGCAAAGGCATTTTTCCGCCTTCCGAAATGCCTTTGTCAATTTCGCAATCGCATTTTTCCCATGTGCAAGTAACAAAATGAGTTCTTATTTTATCCATTTCCCTATTTTCCCATGGACATAACCAATCAGGCATCCAACTTTCAGTAAACAACGACCAGCAGCACTTCATGGAGTGCATATGGCATACCGCCAGAAGCTTTCCTGTTTCTACACGGTATCTCCCTTTCCTTCACTCCGTCACGCTTACCTGCCCATCTGCCAATTTCCGCACCTCCCAGCCAAAAGAACTCCCGCTTCCATCGCCCACTTTTACCACTATTTCCTGCTCTTCAGCATAAAACCCCGTAATTTCTCACTTCCCTTCACTGTCCATTCACATGAAGTCTCTACATTTGTCGGCAAGTGCAAATAGCCCGCGCAAAAA
>Virginia_p1__coassemble_1311_pt1 | contig 14478 bp, 11 predicted proteins | sample Virginia_p1__metabat2_high_PE_007 | metagenome-assembled genome bin Virginia_p1
GCATTCTAAAAGTGCAATGCTCCTTTCCAAAGTCGCGGAACCGCATTCTAAAAGTACAATGCACCTTTCCAAAGTCGCGGAACCGCATTGTAAAAGTGCAATGCACCTTTCCAAAGTCGCGGAACCATTTTGCAGTAGTGCAATGCCCCTTCCCAAAGTTGCGGAACCATTTTGCAGAAGTGCAATGCCTATTTCCAAAGTCGCGAAACTACATTGCAGGAGTGCAACGCCCATTTCCTAATATTACTGTATTTGGACTTTTATCGGAAAGCAATATTCTGCTTTAAATTATCCACTCTAAAAACTTCACTACTTTTTTCGCCTAACAAACCTATCTATTTGCACCAAACAAACTCCATAAAACATAAAAACGAAAACAAAATCGTATATTTGCGCGTCATTTGGATAGCACAATCCACTTAATAGTAACAATATGGATAATTAGATATTCCACTAACTATCCCATAATATAACCTCACTATGATTGAACTGATTAAGCACGGCATTTACCTGCTCGACGGCAAGGAAGTACGTACACAAGCCTCTGGCCTACCTACTGCCAACGAAGCTCGCGAAAACACCATCACGTACCAAATACTCCGCGCCCATCATGACGGAGCCCCCACCCCTAACCAATTCCGCATTCATTTCGATGCGATGATGAGCCACGATATTACATACGTGGGCATCATCCAAACTGCGCGCGCGTCGGGATTAAAGGAATTTCCCCTTCCTTATGTCCTGACAAACTGCCACAATTCGCTGTGTGCTGTGGGCGGAACCATCAACGAAGACGACCATGTGTTTGGCCTCTCGGCCGCTAAGAAATATGGCGGCATCTACGTGCCCACCAATCTGGCAGTAATTCACCAGTATGCCCGAGAAATGATGGTGAAATGTGGCAGCATGATTTTAGGCTCAGACTCTCATACGCGTTATGGTGCACTCGGCACGATGGGAGTTGGTGAAGGCGGAGGCGAACTGGTCAAGCAGTTACTTCGCAACACATGGGATATTTCAACTCCCGAAGTCGTCTTGGTGTGGCTCGAAGGTACACCGCGCCGAGGCATCGGTCCACACGATGTGGCAATCTCACTAACCAAGGCGGTATTTGAAAGTGGCTTTGTCAAGAACAAAGTACTGGAGTTTGCAGGACCAGGCGTAGCCGGACTCTCTGTGGATTTCCGTAACGGCATTGACGTGATGACTACAGAAACAACTTGCCTTACCTCGATTTGGGTGACTGACGAAAAGGTACGCGAGCATTACGAACTGCATCGCCGCCCTGAAGGATACCGAACTTTGCAACCAGGCAAAGTAGCCTACTACGACGCCATGATTCGCATTGATCTCAGTACACAGGAATCCATGATTGCCTTGCCCTTCCACCCTTCGAATGCTTACACCATTCATGAACTTCAAGCCCAGCCCGAATCGATTCTACGCAAGGTAGAGGAAGAAGCACGGGCACGCTATGGAGAAAAAGTAAAAGTGGATTTGCTCAGCAAAATTCACGACGGCGGTGTTTGGGCTGACCAAGGCATCATTGCGGGCTGTTCAGGCGGTACATACGAAAACCTGAGTCAAGCGGCAGCAATCCTTCAAGATCAATCATGTGGCAATGACTACTTCAACCTTTCGGTCTTTCCACAATCCATCCCCGTTTCGGTTGCCACTACGCGCAACGGCATCAACGAGGAGTTACTCGAAGCTGGAGCTGTTATCAAACCAGCCTTCTGCGGCCCCTGCTTCGGTGCGGGTGACGTACCTGCCAACAATGGTTTCTCTATTCGTCATACGACACGCAATTTTCCAAACCGCGAAGGCTCGAAACCCAGTCAAGGACAACTTTCCCTCATCGCTCTCATGGATGCCCGTTCGATTGCCGCAACAGCCGCTAACGGAGGAAAACTGACTGCGGCAACAGATATAGAATATACGGATACGCACGAAGCGTATACTTACGAACCGCGTATTTACGAACGCCGTGTGTACAATGGCTACAATCGGCCTCAACCCAAAGAGGAGTTGCGTTATGGTCCCAATATCAAGGACTGGCCAGAACTGTTTCCCATGGAAGAGAACCAGTTGCTCGAACTGGCTGCTGTGATTCACGACCCGGTGACCACCACAGACGAACTAATTCCCTCGGGCGAAACGTCAAGCTATCGTTCCAATCCGCTGAAGCTTGCAGAGTTTGCACTGTCACGCCGGATTCCCGAATACGTGGCACACAGCCAACGCATCCATGCAAATGACCTAGCTCGCCGTGCAAACAAATGTCCCGAGACCTTGACGAGACTCTTACAGCAAGTGGGTGCTTCACCAGCTAACACGTCCTATGGTTCCTGTGTCTTTGCCAACCGACCAGGTGATGGTTCTGCTCGTGAACAAGCAGCAAGTTGCCAAAAGGTCTTGGGCGGCGATGCCAACATCTGCTACGAATATGCCACCAAACGTTACCGCAGCAATTGCATTAACTGGGGCATTGTGCCTTACACCCTTGACGCAAACGTGAAGTTCCACTGGCAACCGGGTGACTTCATCTTTGTGCCTGGCATCCGACAAGCTATTCTTGACGGAAAAGAAAGCATCGAAGCGCTGGTTATTACCGCCAACGGCACCCAAACCCCATTAACCCTGCACTTTGCCGGACTGACTGCGGACGAACGAACCATCCTCGCAGACGGCTGCTTGATAAATCATTATGCGAAGCACAGGAAAGTATAAGCACATAACCTCATACCCCTAATCAATGACCAAGATAAAAATGACCACTCCCCTTGTGGAGATGGATGGCGACGAAATGACGCGCATCCTTTGGAAGATGATTAAAGACGAATTGATTCTTCCCTTCGTCGAACTCCAAACCGAATATTACGACTTAGGACTCGTTAAACGTGATGAGACCGAAGACCAGATTACACTTGAAGCAGCAGAAGCCACCAAACGATTAGGCGTAGCTGTGAAGTGTGCGACCATAACTCCCAATGCACAACGCATGACGGAATACAACCTCCACCAGATGTGGAAAAGTCCCAACGGTACCATTCGCTCCATGCTCGATGGTACGGTTTTTCGTACCCCGATAACCTTACCCTCCATCCGTCCCGCCGTACGCAACTGGCAAGCCCCGATTACCATTGCCCGTCACGCCTATGGTGATGTTTACAAGAATGTAGAAATCCGCATACCCCAAGCCGGACGTGCCAAACTGGTCTTTGAGGGAACAGACGGATTGACCGAAGAAGTACTCATTCACGAGTTCACGGAACCTGGTGTCGTACAGGGTATCCACAACACCGACCGTTCCATCCGTTCCTTTGCCCATTCCTGCTTTAAATATGCGATTGAAACCAAGCAAGACCTATGGTTTTCAACCAAAGATACCATTTCAAAAAAGTACGATGCCCGCTTCCGCGAAGTCTTCGATGAAGTCTTTGAACAATACCGATCCACCTTCGAACAACTCGGCATCACCTACTTCTACACCCTCATCGACGATGCCGTAGCACGCGTCATTCGCAGCCAAGGTGGTTTCATTTGGGCATGTAAGAACTACGACGGAGACGTAATGAGCGACATGGTTTCCACCGCCTTTGGCTCCCTCGCCATGATGACCTCCGTACTGGTTTCTCCCGATGGCAAGTACGAATATGAAGCCGCCCACGGCACCGTTACCCGCCACTATTACAAATACCTCCAGGGTGAAGAAACCTCCACCAACCCCATGGCAACCATCTTTGCCTGGTCGGGCGCATTAAAAAAGCGCGGGGAACTAGATCAGCTCCCCGCCCTCATCCACTTCGCCGAATCCCTCGAAGCCGCCTGTCTCGACACCCTCAATGAAGGCATCGTGACTAAAGACTTAGTCAGCCTCATGGAAGGTATCACTCCACGAGCAGTCAACTCCTTGGAATTCCTACAAGCCATCCGCCAACGATTGGAAAAGCGATTGGCATAACGGATCAAATCCCGTAAAATGAAAACAGCCGCAACCACTTCCGATAGAAGTAGCTGCGGCTGTTTGCCTGAATAAGAAAGTTTCTATGAATAGATAGGAAACTTAAAGATAACCTTTGTGCCATCGCCAAACGCGGTGTCCTATAGTCCAAATAGGATAGAAAAAAGTTTCTCGGGGATAGTGTATCAAGAACTGTAGGTTGCGCCGGCAATGACGATAAAAACGACGGGGCTTCGATTCACCTTGTTGGTATGTAGACCGTGGATCATATCGACCGAAATTACCCGCCAACATGATTTCGTCCAGCAGGAAAGCACCTTCCCTTGCATCCATCGGCAGCACCATTTCCTCCTCCGTCATCCCAAACACTTGGTGGAGCACATACATCACTGCTCCAGCCAATCGTTTCAACCCCAAATTCTCGAAGTCCTTAACCAATTCACCTTTCCGTTCTCTTTCGTTTTGTAAGAATGCCTGGCAAGTAAAATAATAATCCATTAGTTGGCGTAGTCCTATACCTTCATCGTACAGATGGCGAAAAATATGAACCAATTGGTAAACCATATTGAAGTAAACCGTGGGCGAAGTAAACTCTGAATGACGCGCTCCATCTTCCTGCCATGGATGATGAGCCTCAAACCAACGCTGCAAACGCTTGTTCAACCACGGATCGAAGAGCCAAGAAGCCCGGTAATGAATCTCCGTATCAATGGGGCGTTCCGTCGGCTCATCGGTTTTCACCACCTTCCCCTCCGTATTCCGTTTTAGTTTCAGACGGATATGAATATGATGATACGTAGCTTCTGCATCCTCTTCCGTACGTCGCCCATAGCTTACATAGTCCTCTGTACGAAAGCCCTCACGCTTCACCCACACATCAATATCCCCACTCTGCCTTCTGAGCGGATTCGGATAGAGTTGCGCCATCCCCTGCCCCTTCAAAATGCACGTATCAAAGCCCTCCTGTTGCAAGAACTCTGTCACCTCCGCACACTTCGCGTTGAGCCACTGGTTTTGCTGTTCCACCTGCACCGTCAATATCGCCCATTGTTGCATCAACGATTTCGGCGGCCGTTGTTCCTGCGGTAGCCGTTCGATAGCCGAAGCCGTCACACCCACCAGCGCCTGCTTCTTCGCCATCTGAAATAGCTCCGCCCACTGCTTCCCCGTTGGACAATGGTGCAGAGTAACACGACGACCTATGCTGACTTGTAGGAGTTCAAAAAAAAGAGATTCTATCATAATAGAGTTTTTAATAAAACCGAAAAGGAAGGCTTACGCATAAGGATCAAAAAGATTTTTACGTCTCCTTATACACGTTAGCCGTATCTTTTGCAATATGTAGCCAATTAAAACGAGTAAGATCGTAAGATCTCCTACTAACGATATCCATACAATGGAACTTTTTCTCCAATTGCTGAATCAAGTCCTCTACATCTTCCTTTTGAAAATAATCCGATGCTTCCAGACTGACTAAATGAGTGGCTGGTATATCGCTGACCAGCACATCCAGTCCGTAACTCATCGCTTCTAACAAGACGATAGGAAAACCTTCATTGCGTGATGAAAGGACATACAGCCCAGCATGGCTGTACAATTCATTGAGGTTCTCACCTTCCACATAACCCGTGAAGACCACGCGGTCGCTTTTTACCAACTGTTTCAACTTCGTCAAATATTCCGACTCCGTCTCCACCGATCCCGCTATTACCAACTTATAGTCGGTATTAACCTGTTCAAAGGCACGAATCAATACGTCAAAACCTTTTTCAGGAGTGATTCTACCTATACCCAACACATAATGACCTTTTTCCAGTCCAAGTGAACGAATATAATCAGTACGAGTAGTTGCTACTGTTTCGGGGATACCATTGGGAATGTATACAGACTTCTGTTGCACCTTGTCGCTGTATTTCTCTAATTGAAACTTACTAACAAAGATAATGCGGTCCGCACAACTCAACGCGATACGCTCACATAGTCTCAGTAAGCAACGTGCCATTTTTCCCCACTTTTCATGCTCATAGTTTGCACTATGATAAGTCAACACCACCTTCTTCCCCGCCAGTTTGGCAATCCATGAAAACATAGCCGGACCGATGTTGTGATAATGTATGAGTTCACAATCTGAGAACACTGCACATATGGTGGCGATAAAGGAATGAAAAGCAGCTTCAAAACCCTTTATCCGTGTAGATGGTAGATCTTTAAAACGTATATGAGGATAGGCAGGAGTTGCTACCACATAAGGCTTTCGTCGGTAAACTATGAAATCATACTCTTCGCCGAATTTAGGATAAAGCATTTCGCAGTGTTTCTCCGTTCCACCTTGTACTTTGGGGAATCCTCGAGTGCCAATGATGCAAATTTTCATGTTTTAATATGGGATTATCGCGACAGGTTGTACATCCGTTCATACATTTCCATCAACTTAACCGTTTCTATCTCGATATTAAACCCAGCCTGGGTTATCTCCTGTGAGCGGTCTTGTCGTACACCCTTTTCACGAATAAGTTGCAGAGCCTTCTCTGCCCAAATTTCGGGTGACTGTTTTAGACTCAAGAAACAGGTAGAAGGGAGAATATCCACTTCACGGGTGATGCTATCAGAAAAAATACAGGGAAGGTCGGCAGTTTGGGCTTCTATACCGACTACGGGCATACCCTCTGAAAGAGAAGGCATAATGAAGCAATCGAAAGCGGAACACCATTCATTGACGTTATTTACTCCGTGCATAAAGTGAACGACATGTTCCAACCCTTTCTCTCGTACGTATGCTTGAATGGCTTGTATTCCATCCCCCACGCCAAGCAAAACGAGGTGAGCCTGCGGTGAAAGTTGATAGATATGGCTGAAGATATCTATTAAGAAACGATGGTTTTTCTGCCAGACAAAACGACCAATATGACCTATGACAATACCATTACCCAGATTATTCATTCTTCGTATCCGTTGCCGTGCGGCTTCGTTATACACATAACGATTGACCTCAATGGCATTGTTATGCACATGAAAGGGGGTGCCTTTTCCATAGAAGAATTCACCTGCCACCATACCACATGCCCAAAGATGCGAAGCTATGGGCTTGATGAGCGGACGACATACCCATTTAAGAGGAAGTTTATAGTCCCACCCAAAGGCAGAACAATGCACATGCGCAATCCGTACAGGCACATGATTGCGCTTAGCAGCATACAAAGAATATACCACGAAAGCATCGTTATGTGCATGAACGATTTTGTACTCAGGATGTTCCCGAAACAGCTGATCCATGTATTTGAGATAAGCTCCGTACTTAAACGGATTCAGTCCCGGTGTATGGAATATACGCCCGCCCATCCGTATGATTTCTTCATCATAATCACCAGGCTTAAGCTTATTACATAAAAAGTCAAACTGAATTCTGTTCCGGTCTATATGTCTATAGTAATTCATCAACATGGTTTCGATACCAGCCCGATCCATGTTACTGACTACTTGTAAGATTCTTATCATGTGGTCATTTTTTTGATTGTTTTTTTGAGAGGGAGGTAGAGGTGACATCCTACGGCGAATGCGGGGAGGTGAACGCGGGACTGGTACCGTTCCCTCTCCCCACGTCCGAAGAAGGGAGGAACGGGACCTGTCCCACGTTCACCGCAGAAAGCGAACTCCGCGTACCTTCGCGCGGTGAACAGAGGACAAGTTCCGTTCCCTCTTTTCCAAACATGGGAGAAGGTAACGGCCCCCTCCTGCCCCTCAAGAATCACCGTTCTTTCCAATACACTCCTTCATTTGAATGTGGCAAGCGTTGACTCTCGGGGGGAAGCTTCATATAATCACCATACGTTGCTGCTAAATACTTTTCTTTCTCTTTAATACAAAGATAGGTGCGGTCTTCAAATCGAATGGGGACTATATCATCAAAGTAACTACGCTCAATGATATATACAAACTTATCAGACAGGTATCCCACATATTTAGAATAAGGTTTATTCCGCTCAAGCATTGTATTGATATATCCTAACATTTTCCGAGGGGGGGGGGACAATAGATAACGTAGCTTATAAAACATAAGCCCTACATTCTTAATAAATGAAGACATCATTCCCCAATTACAATTCTTAGCCGTTTTATAATTATACAAATAGCTATATCGTTGATGAATGGCAAGACTTTCCTCATACGTATCTTCCAAGTCATCGTATGGAAAGATATCAACAAAGAGTCCTGTGTCAACATTATTTCCTGCTTGATACCAAATCGTACGTGTATCATGTACTTTCGCAAAATCAAATAATTGTTTCGAATCACGACGACATTCTGAAATTGCGAATCGCCCACCAGGGGCATCGAATTCTCGAAGGAAGCGTTCGTAGTCACGACGGAGCATAATAATATCGACATCATCGTCCCAGGGTATAAAGCCCCCGTGGCGTACAGCTCCGAGAAGAGTTCCGTAGCCTAACGAATATTTAATATTATGTTCCACGCAAAAATGATGAATTGCATCCAAAATGTCCAGTTGGATGCGCTTCCTTTCTTCAGCTGTTATAGGTTTCATCGTTAATCTTTTAAATGTTAGTGAACAGGGGACAGGTACCGTTCCCCTCTTTTTCGGACGTGGGGAGGGGAACGGTACCAGTCCCCTGTTCACCACTTCGAAGCTGTCGATAGCGGCATACCCGTAATTCGCACCAATTGACGCACTCCAGCCCCACGTACCTTCAATTGCCGGATAACCAGCTTGCGCTTGACCAGCGGCAAACGCTGAAACTCTGCCACATTCGCCACTTCGGCCAAAGCCAACAGCAAAGCTCGTACTGCCTCATCCAGCAACATCTTGCGCGGCATCAATGCCTGGGTTTCTACATCCAGACAGCCCGCTTCGTCATCCACCGGCCGCTCAACCCACTCCTTCAATTCCTCAAAGGGCATACGCTTGAGCAAATGCTCCACACGGCATATACGGGCTTTCGACGACAAGCAGTATTCCTGCCACGACGACCAGCGGTAATCAACCGTTGGCGAAAGTCCCGCTTTCACAGGATTCTGATGGATGTAACGGACAAGCGTCACGAAATAGCCCATCGTCTCGCAAGGCTCCGACTTGAACCGACCTTGAAACAGATGCCCCACGCGCCCGTACTTCATATTAAAATACATGGCATAAGCATCGGCCAGCGATTTCACCACTTCGCCTATCGTCCAGTCAAGCGTGCGCAAAAGCAGATGTACGTGATTGGGCATGAGGCAGTAGGCATAGAGGCAACAGGTGTCGCCTTTCCTTTCTCCCTTAACATCATATTGCTGAGGCAGATGCCGCAGGCTGTCGAGCATCCGCTGGTAGTCCTCCTCATCCTCGAAGATTTCCTGTCGGTTAATGCCCCGAAGCATCACGTGATAAACGCCCGACTCCGCTATTTTCCTTGCATACCGTGGCATACGAAACGTTTTTATTAAGGGAAGGTGAACGCGGGACTGGTACCGTTCCCCCTCCCATGTCCGAAGAAGGGGGGAACGGGACCTGTCCCACGTTCGCCGGTGAACAGGGGACAGGGTGAACAGGGAACAGGTACCGTTCACCCTTTTGCGAACGTGTGAGGGGTGAACGGATACCAGTCCCCTGTTCACCTCTTCACTTGACCACCTCCCCATATATCCTCAAATACTTCTCTGCCGTCTTTCTGACATCAAAGTTTTCTCGGGTAAACTGGTAAGCGGACTCTACTTGCCCGGCATCGGGAGCTGTGGAGAGGAAGCGTTGCAATGCATCGGCCAGCGAAACCGCATTGCCCGTTTCAAACGAAGCACCGTAACGGCCGTTTCCGATGACCTCCATCGGTCCTTCCAAGTCACAGGTCATGACAGGAATCTTGGCGGCACAAGCCTCAGCCAGCGTCAGACCGAAGCCTTCGCTCAGACTTGGCATCACGAAAAGGTCGTAATCCTTCAACCGTGGATAAAAATAACTGCGCGGCTTCATACCCAGTAGCGTGACGAAGTCGGTCAGCCCATTCGTCCGCAATGCGTCCTCGATGACAGAACGCATACTTCCGTCGCCAATCAGCGTCAAGTGGAAGTTCTTCACGCCCCGTTCGTTGACTAGGATACGGACGGCCTCCACGAGGAGCTGCTGTCCCTTGACCTTCTCCAGCCGTCCTACGCAGATGAGCTGCCGTATGCCCTCCGTAGTCAAAGGTGCTATACGCGGCGTGACTTCTTCTGTATGTATGCCGTTATACACTATGATGCTGTCAGGAAAACCCTGTGAAGCCGTAAATGACTTGACACTTTCGGATATGCTGCAGAGCTTTCGATAACGAGGATATTCATTCGCACTATTCAGCGTGCTGTGAATGGTTCGCACCATCGGAACGGATGTTCGCATAAAGGGTACGATTCCCTCAGCATGCACATGAATCACATCTATCTGATGAAACCACACATACCAATTAAGTCGCAATAAAGGCCAAGGATTCCGACTACCCGGTTCGCGTTTAAGATATACGATTTTGACCTGCGGCGAAATACGTGCTACCAAGTCCTCATCAACCCAATCATTAACAACCAATATACTTACCTGATGTGCTTTACACTGCTCATTGACGATATCAGCCAACATGGTCTCTGTACCACCTGTAGCTAAACACCAATGAAGATGGAGAATTTTCATGTTTTGTTCTATCTGATAAAGTTTGATTCTGAATATTATTTATGCCGCATAACCTTATAAATAAGATGCCAAAGGTAAGCCAAAATATCAGTAGTTCTATTACTTACTTTAGACAATGAGAATATATAGCTCTTGAGCTTTCTGCGCATAACAAAAATCGAATTCGCCTTCAAAAAAGAATAAATGTCATACCGATTTTGGGAGCTAATTTGATTGTAATAATCCACCACATAAAAAGCAAGAAGATTGTATTGCGATTCTGCTATCTGACAAAACGACATTCTATGCTTGTAGTTTTTAGTCAAGATTTCAGCTTCTTTGATAACGATTCTCTGCCATTCCAATAGTTGAACCGGATCATTGAAACGGTTGGTCAAAGTACTATATTCTTGATGATATTCATAACCTGTATACTTTAGAAGCTGTACAGTAGATGTGTGCTGAAGAAATTGCAAACTGAATATCAAGTCTTCATAAAGATGACAGTTTTCCAAAAAATGCAATCGATTTGCTTTAATAATGGAAGCCTTATAACACTTACTCCAAGGCGGATTCAATAAATGTTTGGCCAGAATCTTTTGAAGTGCTTGCTCTACGTCATCTAGGAAAAGGTCTTGCTCAAAAGCATCCCTTACCTGACTTCCATCTTTCGCATGAATGATTCTTCCTTGGCACAACAAATCAGGACTCTCACCACTCTCATTGATATCGTATGCTTTCAGCCAGTCAGGCAACACCCTGTCGTCAGCATCAAGGAAACAGATATACTCACCTCGGGCCTCGCGAAGTCCTAAATTACGCGCTTTAGATACACCGCCGTTCTTGACATCAATCACCTTAAAACGCTTGTCCTCACGGGCAAACTCCCGACAGATATCTAAACTGCTGTCCGTGCTGCCATCGTTAATCAGTATGGCCTCAAAGTCCGTAAAGCTCTGCTCCAAGACTGAAGCCAACGTGCGGCGAAGGTATAGCTCGGCGTTGTAGATGGGGATTATTATGGAAAACCTAACGGGCAGAAGTTGTGATTCTATGTTTGATATCATAATTCAGTAAATTCGAAGATGAATAAAATACTTTATAATGATAGAGAAGAGCTACAAATATCATATAAATGGACAATGAAGCCTGCAAGCCAGTCAAGATTATTGAGAGGAAGTACATGCCATGAAATATTATCAGCCTACTCTTTCTCATTCTGCGTGACAACGTGTTCCGATACATTACATAGAACAACATCAACCAACCGAATAGTCCGATTATACCAGAAGGCACAATCATGTAGAGAATACTTTCAAAACCCAACATATGCTTGTGCAAACCCTTGGTGGAAGAATAATAGCTAGGATAAGCGAAACCCAATCCCTGCAAAGGCGCATCGGCTACCATATGCACTGCATAAGCAGTTTGTTCCAGTCTCATAGCCTTTGAACTTCCTTCCACATCGTTTCTCGCAGCTAATCTATCATCCCAAAAAAAGATGGCAGTCTCAATATTCTTCACAAGACTATGCGTCTTGGGATTTTGATACAAAATGAATAATGAAGGAATTGCTATGAGAAATGTAATAAGAATGCGCTTGGGAGAAAATAACTTTTGACTCCATAGGAAAAAGAACAACGTAATAATAGATGGAAGAATTACGCTACGCTTCGTACAGAAGAAGCAGTTGAAAAATGCGACAAAAACGAATGCATACTGAAGATTTTTCTTATTAAAAACCTTAACAGAAACAGACAAAAGCATAAACAACAAAGACACTTGTCCCCAGTCTAGTCCGTTCATATAACTTCCACTTGTAAAGAAGCTCATACCTCCTCGACTGTACTCAACCATACCTGTATGAATTTCAGTTAAAGCATTAAGCATTCTCTCATCCATTCCATAATATTGGGCATAGGCCAAAAACAACATATTACTTCGTATTGCGTAGGCAAAGAGTGAGTAAATGCCTATGACAAGGTAAGATATACCTATTGTCTTTAATATCAAGTTGAAGTCTTCTTTATTTCTGATTGAGAGAAGAGTAACATAAAACGGTGCTATTTCTGTAAGAAAAAACTGCGCCCAGGCTTTTACCTGAAAAGAAAAAGGAACGACTGTACCAAACACACCTAAAAAGAGAAGAATCAGCATCAATAATGCTGGATAAAGATTCCTTTTCTTTTGAAGAATACGTTGAGATGACTTATTGGAAAGTACTTTATAGATGCTGATTATCAATAATACTGTAATATTAAAGCTATTGAGGCTAAGGCTACCGACTCTTGCAACATGAGGTATAAGCGTATGTGCTGCAATCATAATGGCACAACCATAACTCAACCGCTTCATACCTGCAATTACAGTCAGCGAGGCTATTAATAATGTGATTAAATGTATCATCCGATGTTATATTTATGAGTATTATATGTAAGTAGGAAAACCAAGCTGTTTACCTGCATCATATCCCAAGTCTTTCTTCAAAAAATTGCGTTGACCTTATTCGTTCTTCCTTCAGTCGGTTGTCTATTGTATCCCAGCAGATGGGCTGAATTATTGTTGTAACATTGAAAGCGGTGGATGGGCAATCCCATCCACCACCTGTTTTCATAAATGTCTGTCAAGAGTACCCCTTTCTTGACGAAAGAATGCCAGACTTACTTCTCAGGCTGCACCGGAGTCACCACGCCCGTCTGCGAATCGCCACCTGAAGGCTGATCCTTGTCGGGGGCAGGTTGGTCGGGGGTGGGCTTGTCAGCGGGTTGGTCGGCAGGCTGGTCAGAAGAACCTTCACCGGGTTTGCCTTCACCAGGCTTCCCCTCCGTCGGATTCTTTTCTTCCTCGTCCTTATTGCCCGAAGCAAGGGCGCGGTCGAGGCGGTCGATTTCGTCGTTTTGGGTACGGATGAATGCCGTGAGAGGCTCTGAGGGCATGAGTACGGAGAGGGCGTTGATGACCTGTTCGAGCTTGAGGTAAGCCTCGTCGCAGGTCAGGCGGGCTGCCTTGAGAGCTCCGGCCACTTTGGCTCCGCGCTCTTCGGCGCGCTGGTTGATGCCTTCGATGACGGCCTTGTTGGCGGTTTCGAGCTGCGAAAGGAGTTCGGTCAGCTGCAACTTCGTGATGCTTTCGGCTCCGTCGCGGCGCATGTCGCGCAGGATGCTCTGCAGTTTACCCGATTCGTCATCAAGCTGGGTATTGGTCTGCAGGTTGTAGAGGGCAATGACGTCGGCCAAGGGACGGGCTGCCTCCGCATACTCTGACACGAAGGGCAGGAGCTGGGCGGACGAGCCGCTGAGGGCGGGCATGGTGGCCCAACCGACGACTACAGACTTGAGCAAGGAGTAGAGGCGATCGCGCACGGCGTCAGCCTCGGTGACGTTGATGGTCATCTTGCTCTTGGTGGCAATGCGCACACTGGCATCGACTTCTGCCACGGCGGCTTCGAATGCCTTCAAACCGTCCGTAAACAGCGTGTTCTCGGTTTCTAACTTCTTGGCACGGGCCAAAAAAGTCTGCATGTACATGAGGTACTGGGCTGAGCGCAGGCGGATGCGAATCTCAGCAGATGGTTTTAATGTCATAAGCTATTAAATTTATAAGGGTTAGTTATTGACCTCATCGGTCGTAATTGTTTATTTAACAACTGGCCAAGGCACTTCGGGGAGTCCCCGAGAGCCATTGTAGCGGCTAGAAAGTATTCGGGGAGTCCCCGAGAGTCATTGTAGCAGCTAGAAAGCGTTCGGGGAGTCCCCGAGAGTCATTGTAGCAGCTAGAAAGCATTCGGGGAGTCCCCGAGAGTCATTGTAGCGGCTAGAAAGTATTCGGGGAGTCCCCGAGAGCCATTGTAGCAGCTAGAAAGTATTCGGGGAGTCCCCGA
>Virginia_p1__coassemble_1386_pt1 | contig 13368 bp, 9 predicted proteins | sample Virginia_p1__metabat2_high_PE_007 | metagenome-assembled genome bin Virginia_p1
CGGGGAGTCCCCGAGAGCCATTGTAGCAGCTAGAAAGTATTCGGGGAGTCCCCGAAAGGCTGTTACGGCAGCAAATATAGCTTAAGAGTTTAAACTTCTCCCAGATGTTGCTTCAAAAATGCCATTGACTTGATCCGTTCTTCCTCCAGTCGGCTGTCAACAGTCTCCCAGCAGATGGGCTGGGCTGCTACGCGCTCTGCCTCGGCTGCCGAAGTGACGAGGCGGCTTTCGAGATCGAAGAGGGAGAGGAGGGAGTGGAAACGGGAGAGGCCGCGGGCTGCATTGCCGATGACGACAAAGGGCTTGTGGAAGAGGATGCTGAACACGCAGGCATGGAAGGAGTCGGTCAGAATCATCTGGGCCTGGGCAAAACCTTGCAACCACTGCTCTACGGGAGGCTGGATGCGCTCGGCAAGGGGAGCGGTGAGATCTTCGTAGCGCGAGTTGCTACGGAAGACGCTCCATCCGTTATGCTCCGCAATACGTTGGGCTACAGCTTCTTTTTCGAAATCGGAATCGAGGATATAGGTCATCAGTCCTTCGATGGGCTGCAGCGTTTCGGGGCTTTGAGCTATCAGCTGACGATAGTCGGCAGCAGTGAGCAACATCGTAGGGTCGAGTACGTGCAGGGCCTCGCGACCGAAGTGTTCACGACAAAGGGCCACGGCTCCACGTTCTCTGACGCTGACTCCGTCAAACTGCTGCAAGAGGGCTTTGCACTGCTCAGTCTGCCGAGGGGTGTATTCCCAATCGTCCGTGCCGAAGGAGGCGGCATAAGACAAGCGTTTGACGGAAAGCCCTTCCGTAAAGCTCAGATAGGCCTGATGAATCAAGCTCAGGTTACTATTAAAATACTTCGGCCGCCATACTTGATCACTGCCCACGACAAAGGCCTGAAAGCCTTCCTTCTGCATTTGCTCTGTGGTAAGCGGAACATAGATGGCACGAATATACTTCTTAATAAAGGGCTGGGTATATTGGCTGACGACAGCATACTCCCGTCTCAACTTTTGTTCCTTCAAAATGTCCACGCCCTTTTTGCACAAGAGGTATTTGAAGACAATTCGCTTGGCATAAGCCAACGGATAACGATAAAGAGGAAGCTTAAAATCAAACTTTTTATCGAGCACTTTCACTTCATGCCCCATACGTTCCAAGACGGTCTGCAGGGCATAACATTGCAGAATGCCGCCGTAGTTAGTATGGAGAGGGAGGGTCAGAATGGCTGTTTTCATAACGAAATGATACAAGATAAAATCATGACAGAAGGGGATGAGGATTTATCCCAACACAATTTGCAAACGGTAGGTTCGCCAGCCCTGTTTCTTATTTCGGAAAGTAATATATACAGGTTTAAGAGCATCAGGGTTTTCTACAGATACAACAGGTTCATTCACAGGAAGGTGAGCTATTTTACCCCCCCGATTTCATTATTTAACACTTTCTTTACTACCGCTTTCAGCTTCCACAGTTTCCTTCTGACTCGCATCTTGAAAGAGAGCTTGAGCATTTCGGCTATCAGGGCGCAAAGCGATTCATCGGAATCAAGCCGTGCGAAGAAGGCGGCACGCTGGGGATGCGGACTGACGCTCTTTTGGTAGGCAGAATTCATAGCCAAAGCTTCTTCATGGGAAACCTCTTCAGCCTTCATGTCCAAAGCCTTAATGACCTCTTCACCGTGCTGGCTATGCACGATAATCAGGCTGGTACCCCGATCATCATCGAACGCAGGCTTAACCTGCTCTATTCCCCAAAAGTCGGCAATCGTGAGGTCGGACTGACTGCTTCCGCCCTTGGAGGGACAGGCGTAGCACGAAGGGCGCAAACTCATGTCGGAGAGAAAGGCGCGCATATAAGGATTGTCGCCAAAGGGAGAACAGATGGAAACCTGACCGCTGGGGGTGGTTTCGAGATAGAACGAGAATTTTTTCCACCCGAGGCGTTTGTTGCGAAACTGTACATCGCTGACGGCCTGACGGCCTGCGGCTACGACTTCGTCGAGATATTTGCTCCAGACTTTGGGCGAAGGAGTGCCGTGACAGATGAAATCAACGGCCAGCAAGTTGGGGTAGGACTTACGCAAAAAGCGGTGAAGCCCGGCTATCTGACAGGGAGTGCCTGAGTAAAGCACTTGACGGCCGGCTTTGAGGAAGGCTTCACACTGCTTAAAGGTGTCGGCGGTACGTGCCTGCACATATTTGCTCCCTCTGAAAGCGGCAAGGCCTTCTATGCTCTCGGTATAGTCGATAACTACCTGCCACTGCTCATCATAACGGGCTCCAAAAACGACACCGCCACAAGCCAGCACCTTTTCTGCCAAGAGGGTAAACACACCGCCACTGCTGCTGGTTTCACGAACAGACTCATCGCGGTTAACGGCAGCCAGCGTCTGACGGGGATGTTGCTCCTTGGGGGCCTGATGTAACACGGGACAAACCTTTTCGCACAGGCCGCACTCGATGCAGAGCTGCGCATCGACCTGTGGATAAAGGAAACCTTCGCTGTCGCGCTGAAGGCTGATGCACTGCTTCGGACAGCGGGCAGCACAGGCACCACAACCGCAGCAGTCTTGCTTATCTTTGATTGAAATCATGAAGTGAGAGGAATAATATTAGGCTGGTTCTATTAATGATCAGTTGATAAGTGGAAGGTTGAAGAGTTTATGTTGAGACGAATAAGCTATAAACTTCTAAACTCCTAAACTGCACTTAGAACATCCCATTAGCGTTGAAACTTTTGTATCAGGCTTTTGGCTTTGGACTGGATGAAATGACGTTCTTGCCGGTCCAATCCGAAGAAGTAACTCAAGCAGGTAGAAAGCAGAAAGCTTGCCAAAAGGACTACCAACGAAGAGGACAAAGAAGAAGGAAGAACGGACTGAAGCAAAAAGACAGGAACGAAACTGACGACTGCAATCAGGAGCAGACGAAGAACAACGTGATTGATAAATTCACGAATGCGCAACTGAATCAGCGGACGGATGATGAACAGACGCGAAACGTAAGCGACAACACAGACCACTAAATGGACAATAAAGACGCTCCAGGGCGCACCGCCACACTTGAGTACGAGGTAGGAGATGGGGACGATACTCAACAGAATGCCACCGATGATGCTTTGATACTTTCGCACCTCGCCCGTAGCCGCAGCGGCTGTCATCAACGGATTGGCGGTTGCGTCAATCATCATTATAATCAATGTGATGCGGAGGAAGATGACGGTATAGTCGGGCACGGTGCCCAGCCAAATGCGAAGAATGGCAGGGGCTTCCAGGAAGACCATCAAACCGGGAATGAAGAGCAGGATGAAGGTAAACTTGCTGCTACGGTAAATGAGACGGTGCATTTCGCTAAATTGTCCGCAGGCGTAGGTCTTCGTAATCTGCGGATTGAGAGCTGTCTGGAAATTGGCGGAAAACTGGAAAATGGCACTTTGCACCTGAGTCGAAATGGCACGGGCGGCATTGACTACCGGACCGAAGAACATGTTGAGCAGGAGGTTGAGACCCTGCGAGAAAAGGATGGCAGCCAAGTTGCCCCATACGTTCCAACCGGCAAAAGCGAGCATTTCCTTAAAGAGCGAAGGCTGCTTCGGGTCATTTACCTGCTCCTTCCTTCGCCAACTTCCCTGACGAAGCATACGGAAGTAATGAGTTTCTTCGAAATGACGGGAACAGTAATTGGAGTAACAAAAGCGTATGCCCAGTTGAACGATGCCAAGCAGAACGGCGTAGAGGATGAGCTTGTCGAAATCACCGATGAGCAACAAATAAACAACCAGAAGCTTCAACACCGTTTCTGCCACGGAAATATAGGCAAAGGCCGACATGCGTTCATGCGCTATTATGGCGGCATTGTACGGGTAGCTCATGATGGCAATGAAGGTGGTCAGAATACTGATCTGAAATACCCAAAAAGCGGCTGTCAGACGTTCGGGAGGGATAATCATCTTGTTATAGAAGAACCACAATCCGACGGTTTCTGCCAAAAGGGTGATAACGATAGCAATAATCAGATGGATGTTGACCGAAGTAAAGAATACCTCCTTGAGCTTCTGCATATTTCCACGTCCCAATTCGAAAGTCAGATACCGCTGCGTACTGGTAGTCATTGCAGCATTGAGGAAGCTGAACATGCTGACAATACCTCCCACCACATTATAAATACCATAATCAGTCACTCCGAGTGTCTGTAGCACCACGCGCGAAGTATAAAGCTGCACAAGCATGGTGATGGCCATGCGAAAGTACAGCAACATGGTGTTTTTCGCTATGCGCTTATTATTGGCCTGTGAGGTTGATGGATTGTTGGACATATTAAAGATGGAAATTAAGAATTGAGACTTCTTTCTATCTATATAAAAGTAAGCACTAAATCATCGATTGTCAGATTAATCTATGCTCTAGGCTTCATGAAATCTCACGTTAAAGAAAAAACACTATTATCATTCTATAAACTACTTAGCGTTACACTCCCTCATCGCTTTTAGAAATAGGTTCAATCGACTCCAAAAAGGCTGTCGGAATGTAAGCTGTAGCTATGAGACACAGATGGGAAAGTTCAACGATTACGCGTTGTTCACCTACGGCTTTGGCCACTCGCCCGGTTATACCAGCAAAGTCTCCTTGCGTGATACGCACTTGATCTCCGCTTCGAAAACGACACTGATCGAGATGAACCAGACGGATATGCTCATTGTTGATGGAGGTGAGGCGGATAAAGTTGCGCATCTCAGACTCACGAACCGTGAGGGGAGGATTTTTGCCGTAAGTGTTTGTCGTAAAGTGGTCGTAGTAAAAGGTCAAAAGATTGTTATGTGGATCACCCATCAAGGCTTGTATCTGCTCTGGACGAGCATAGACAAAAATCAGATTCCACAACAACGGTTTGGTCACTTTCTTCATCTTTCCGTTTACTCGTTGACGAGTGTGGTAGAAGGGATGAAAAAAGTCCAGTCCGTGAGTATGAATCAACTCTTGGGCTGGAGTATAACGTCCGTAAGAAATGCGAAGTACATACCATTGCTTCTGAACATCCGAGATATAGTCTACCGACACCCCATTTCTGACTGTAGCAGAAATGGAGGGCGCGTGGGGAGTAACTCCGACGCCATCGAAACGCGTGGTTTCTTGCTTACGGATGGGTGCATCAGACAATGCCGGAAAATAATAACGTTCTAAACACTTATGCTCGCAAGACGCACGAACTCACAAGTCTTAGAAGAAGTCTTATGGCTGGTTCTATTAATTATCAGTTGATAAGTTGAAGGTTGAAGAGCTTATGGCTTGATGAATAAACCTTAAACACTTAAACTGTAATTTATAGAACATCCCTTATATGACTTCATACAAAAAAACATCCGAAGGGATATGTAAGAAATCCGTCAGTTGACGGTAAGCATTTTTTTCGAGCAAGCTGCCATTGGAAGTAAACTTGCCCGAATTTGTCTTTGATTCTATCGTTTCAGATTAAACGACAGAACTTTGAGGGAACAACCAAGCAGGAGACAGGAGGTTATAATTTAACCGCCAAAGCCTGTTCGACAATAGGAGCCATGTCGTAATACTTATATTCAGCCAAACGACCGCCAAAGAGTACATCCTCTTCCTGGGCGGCCAGTTGTCGATATTGCTCAGCCAAACGATTGTTACGCTCATCATTAACGGGGTAGTAAGGTTCCATTCCTTCGCGGTACTCTGTACTGTACTCCTCGCTTACCACGGTTCGAGGACATTCATAAACCTCGGCACCAAACATTTCAAAATGCTTGTGTTCGATGATACGCGTATAGGGTTCGTCATGACTGGTATAGTTTACCACAGCATTGCCTTGGAAATTAGGTGTATCCTCAATGCGAGTTTGGAATGATACCGTACGCCAATCAAGTGCTCCTAAACGTTTGCCATAGAATTCATCAAGAGCTCCCGTATAGACCAATTTAGAAGCTATTTTACGCCAATGATTTGCCAAAGTGCGGTCAGTTTGCTGCGTAACCTCCTCAAGCAATTTAGGACACAATGCAGCTAAAGCTGGAGAAATTGGAGCAAAGAAATCTTGTTCGCAAACGACTGGCGTATCTCCCAAAAGTCCGTCTATCAACCGATTATAGCCCCCAATGGGAATACCTTGGTATTTATCATTGAAGTAATTGTTATCAAAAACCAAGCGAACGGGCAATCGACGAATGATGAAAGCCGGAAGTTCCGTGCAAGGACGTCCCCATTGCTTTTCTGTATAGTCTTTGATTAACTTCAAGTAAATATCCTTTCCTACAAGCGCAAGAGCCTGTTCTTCCAAATTCGCAGGTTCCCGTCCGTTTAAAGCGGCAAGGGCTTCCGCTTTTTGTTCTTCTATTTTGGCCTGAGCTTCTGCCGGATTATGTACCCCCCACATTTGATAGAAGGTATTCATATTAAAAGGCAGATTGAAGAGCTGACCACGATAATTGGCTACAGGACTATTCGTATAACGATTGAAGGGTACGATGCGATTGACAAACTCCCATACCGCTTGGTTGGACGTATGGAAAATGTGTGCCCCGTATTTGTGCACATGAATGCCTTCCACGTCCTCACAATAGATATTGCCTCCCGTATGGGGACGCTTATCTATCACTAAGCAACGTTTTCCGGCTTGACGAATACGGTAGGCAAGTGTCGCACCGTAAAGACCAGAACCTACGATGAGATAGTCGTAAGGAAGAGCTGATGCTGTCATAACGAATAAGGTGTTTGAGGTATGCCATTGAGGCAAACGGGGTAAAACATAAAAGCTTGGGGAGTTGAGGGACTGAAGAGCGAAAAGGAAACGCTATGAACCAAAATCCTTTCACCAATACTTCGACTCCATCCACTTTACTTTCTAAGTAGTTTGGAACGGATAATACCGACTACTTCCTGCAAATTGACGTCGTGCGTAAAGCGTGCATAAAGCCAATAGGTGAACATGCCCACAGGGATACCCACTACTAATTTGAGTACAGGGCTGTCAAGGAAATAGACTACCGCATAAATCACAGCAGCCATGATGGCACAGTTAATCCAAATGGGGAATATCTCACGAAGTTGACGTCCAATACCATAGTGTAAAAACTTGCCCGTATAGTAGCAATTGAATGCGAAAGCTATAAAGTCGTAGACCGCTACGCCCAAGACCATCGGAATGAGTCCAAAAGGAATGGTAGCGAAAAGGATGAGAAAAGCGATGGGCTTTTTCATGAGTTCTAGCTTCAGTACGAGGTCTGAACGTCCCTTGACGTAGAGCAAGTTCAGATTGATGTAGGTCAAAGGACTAAACATGTAACCGATGCAGAGTATCTGCATGATCAGCACGCAGGGCAACCACTTCTCACCAATCAATAATAAGATGAACGGCTCTCCCAACACAGCCATACCCGTCAACAGCGGATAAAGCAGGAAGAGCGGAACAGTAAGTAACTTCTTGTAAGCACGCAAGAGCTGTTCATCATCATCCTGAATTTTAGACAGAATGGGAAAGTTTATCTTAACGGTCATGTCCGTCATCGTCTGAATGGGCAGAAGGGCAAACTGGTTGCCTCGGTTATAATATCCCACCATGGCTGGCGAGAAAGCTTTACCGATAACTAACGTATAGAGATGGGTATAAACCGTATTGATTAGACTGGAACCAAGTATCTTCGATCCGAATCCCCACAACTGCTTGAAAGACCGCATGGAGAAAACCCATTGAGGACACCAACGTGACACACCTATCAATAGCAAAGACGTGATGACCTGCCCCATCAGTGTCTGAAACACCAATGCCCACACGCCCCAGCCCCGAAAAGCCAAAAACAAGCCTGTCGTTCCTGAAAAGACCATACTCACAATAGAGATAATAGACTGATCACGAAAACGCAGTTCCTTCGTTAACCGAGTATTGTGTACGGCTGACATCGAGATAACAATTAACGAAAGAGCCGATACGCGAAGTACATCTGTCAGGACAGGCATACGATAGAAGTCACTAATCCAAGGAGCTGAAACGAAAAGGACCAGGTAGCAAGCCACTGCTACCACTATATTAAAATAAAAGATGGTGGAGCAATCGGCCTCTGTGCAATCCTTTTTCTGTATCAATGCACTCTGCAAGCCACTATCGGCAAAGGTTTGAGCTATGGCAATAAAGATGGCTAACATACCAACTATGCCAAAATCTTCTGGCGAAAGCAGACGAGCGAGAATGATGCCTATCACGAAAAGCACTCCTTGACGAGTGATCTTCTCAAGTGCAGTCCACAAGGCTCCGGTAACCGCGCTGGATTTCAGATTGGGTTCAGCCATTCGTTGCAATAATTTGAAGAAGTTAGAAACTGAATTGATGAAACGGGAAAAGTTAACGATGACTCGTTGGACTCCACCTGCACACAAGCCCTATCTATAGCTACTTATGACTTAAACTCGCAAACAGCTCGTTAAAGTTCACGCAATTCTTGGAACCATCGAGGCTCTTTTTTTCCGGTGAGCATTCGAAGCAAGCGTTGCGGAAAACTTTGCACCCGTCGCACAAGAGGAAGAACCTCCCGATAGCTACGCTCAACGTCTACATACATCCCCCCATGAAGCGAAGGAGCTTGACGTGGAGTCATGTATGTATCTCCGTAAAGAATGCGAAGATAAGCATCGTAGCCAGCCGGAGCTGGCACTTTCAATCCTTCAAAATTCAAATAAACCGTTTCCTTAAACAAATCAATTGGGAAGGTCTCGGAAATAAAAGAAGAAAGACAGGCATAAGCGAAGGCATTCGGCCGTGGAGTACGGAAAAGTTGCTCAAAATCCCGATAACAAGCCAGAAATCCCTGATGTTTGCGAATGAAACAAGAACTGACTACACTTCGCAACTGATATACACACCTCTTAATCGGATTGAATACATAGGGAATATGCTTGTAATAACGCATGCGTTTCCTATACTTCTCTGACTGCTGTATGAGTTGAGTGAAATCCTTAATTTTCGAGGGCAACTTATCAAGAGGAAAGATATCGATAAAGATGCCTTGATTGAACTCATAATTGATATCATAGAGAAGAATAGCAGTCGACTCACTATGCCGAAATTGTGCATGTCCCCGAAAATAATGCTTGTCAGTATAGGCTGACTGTAAGAAATAGGGAGATTGCAGCTCACGTGGCGCTATTTCAAGTAGACGGTCATAATCTTCACGTGGCATGACCATATCGATGTCATCATCCCAAGGTATGTAGCCTTGATGGCGAACAGCACCTAGAAGTGTACCTGAGTCGATCCAAATACGCAAGTTATGTTTAGCACAAAGCGCTAGAAGCTGTTGAAGTAATTCCAGTTGGATTGCCCACAACTTTTTACGCTTTTCGGTGACAAGAAACCCGTCACGCATTTCTGATGCTAAGGAAAAGTTCATTATAGAGAGGTATTTTGAATACTAGACAAAAAAAATCATAGAAAACATGCGTTTAGGCATGCGGCTTAATCCCTACGAAAAATATCACGGGTATATACCTTCGATTGCACATCGTCCAAGCAAGCATCGTAACGATTTGCGATGATGGCTTGCGAACGTTGTTTGAAACACTCCAAGTCATTAACCACCTCACTGCCAAAGAAGGTACTACCCGACTCCAGTGTTGGTTCGTAGATGATGACAGTTGCGCCCTTTGCCTTGATACGCTTCATGACACCCTGAATACTTGACTGGCGGAAGTTGTCAGAATTGGACTTCATCGTCAGGCGGTAAACTCCAATGACGCAGGGACGTTCCTGCTGGGTATCAAAGTCGCCACGGTTATAGTAATCATAATAACCCGCCTTGTGCAATACACGATCGGCAATAAAGTCTTTACGCGTACGATTACTTTGCACAATGGCCTCTATGAGGTTCTCTGGTACATCTTGATAATTGGCCAACAACTGCTTGGTGTCCTTGGGTAAGCAATAGCCCCCATATCCGAAAGACGGATTATTATAATGAGTACCTATGCGTGGATCAAGACTCACCCCCTGAATGATGGCTTGCGTATCGAGTCCCTTTACTTCTGCGTAAGTATCAAGTTCGTTGAAATAGCTGACCCTTAAGGCCAAATACGTATTGGCAAAAAGCTTTACGGCTTCGGCCTCCTTCAATCCCATAAAGAGCGTATCTACATCAGGCTTCAACGCACCTTCCTGCAACAGAAAGGCAAATGTTTGAGCTGCTTGAGTCAAAAACGGAATGTCTGCCAATTGGGCTATGGCTTTATTTTCTTCTTCAAAAGCAGGAGCATCAATCAGCTTAGGAATGCCGACGATGATACGACTGGGGTAAAGATTGTCATAAAGTGCTTTACTTTCCCGAAGAAACTCGGGTGAAAAAAGCAGATTGAGCCGCTTTACTCCTTGAGCCGCATAACGCACATAGAGCGAGCGGCAATATCCTACGGGGATGGTACTCTTAATAACCATCACAGCTTGAGGATTGACTTTCAACACCAAGTCGATGACTTCCTCCACATGGCTGGTGTCAAAATAATTCTTGACTGAATCATAATTAGTGGGCGCCGCTATGACCACAAAGTCTGCTTGGCGATAAGCAGACTCAGCATCCAGCGTAGCTGTCAGCTGAAGGTCTTTCTCTGCCAGATATTTCTCGATGTATTCATCTTGGATGGGAGATTGGCGGCGATTAAGCAGATTTACTTTCTCCGGAATAACGTCTACCGCAGTCACCGGGTGATGCTGACTTAGCAGGGTGGCGATGCTTAAACCTACATAGCCAGTACCAGCTACCGCTATACGAAGAGAGGGATGTGATTCATTCATGAGCGAATATCTTAGAAAGGATAAAGTTTCTCCCCGAACGCAGAAGAAAATAACCGACTGAAAGATGAGCACTTGGCCTTCCTTATTGAAGTGAAAACATGCTTGAAATGCTTGATCGGAATCCACACGCCGAAGCTATTATTTTCTACTTTTCAACGAAACAAGCTAACCTTCATAGAAACACCAAAGTATGTATCTCACAGCCTCTTCCCGATCAGAAAAACGTAGACAAAGATACGCCTCATTTTCGAGGTAATAAATGAACGGTCTGATTTTCTTACTCAGGAAGAAAAAGAAACCTACATGCACATTTCAACCGTTACAAGGCAGGCTAAAGAATCAAGTTCATCAGCCTGCCTTGCAACGGTTGCTTAGTATGCTTGCTTTTCGCCTACCACAACGTTCTTGATAGTGAGATACATAATATAGAGGTCCAAAATAAAAGTCCAATGTTCGATATACCAAATATCAGCCTTCACACGTCCCTCCATTTGCCACAACTCCTTAGTCTCACCTCGGAAACCTGTGACCTGTGCCCAACCCGTTATACCAGGCTTTACCAAGTGACGCACCATGTATTTATCAATAATAGCTGAATACTGCTCCGTATGCTTCAACATGTGAGGACGAGGACCGACCATAGTCATTTCACCACGAAAAACGTTGATAAACTGAGGAAGCTCATCCAAATTCGTATGGCGTAAAAATTCTCCGATACGAGTCTTACGTGGATCATGTCTAGTTGCTTGAAGCGTATCACACTGATCATTTACACGCATTGAGCGAAACTTGTAGCAAAGAAATTCCTTACCATTTAAGCCACTACGCTTTTGTTTGAAAAAGACAGGACCAGGCGACGACATCTTTATCGCGATACCGATTATAACGTACAGAATGGGAAAAATCGTAACCAAAAAGAGCGTAGAACAAAGCAAATCGAACGAACGCTTCAGCAAGCGGTTGGGAAAACTATTTAGCGGCTCGCGGCGAAGAGACAAAACAGGCACACCATACATCAACTCAAAGTGCATACTATGGCGGATATAAGTGCGGTAACTCGGAATAACAAAGAAATGCACCATACTATTCTCACATGCTTGAAGTATGGCAGCACTCTGCTGATGATTAGAATAAAGCGTAGTATAAAGCTGATCTATTTGCCCTTCATGCTTCTTAAGCCACCCTACGACCTCATTTGGAGTACCTAAATAAGGAACATCTTTAGCTATATCAACATCAGGCTGATCTGCAAAATAGCCAATTATACAATAGCCCGTAGAACGATCTTGATTCATCTTCAGGAACAAATCACTAGCTATCCCCAAATCACCGACATAAACCACACGCTGCATCACACTGGAACAACGACGCCAAGCCTGAAGCCCCTTACGCCAAACCAATCGATTGAGCAATATAAAGAACAGAACAGCAAAATAATAACTCATCACTGCATGAACAGGATGAATGGCATCTTTGGTAATCAAGAGCAACCCCGTCGTGAGTAAACTGTATGCTATTGCAATACTAAAAGAATGCACAAGTATCTGATCGGGACGCGACAAAGGGAAATGGGTAACTGTACCGATACGGGTGCAACATGCCAAATAGGACAGACTACCAAACACATACATCTCGATAGGAGTAATCCCTACTGGAAGAACAAACCACCGCTGACTATAAAAAATATTCAGCAGCAACAAATTAAGGATGATTTCTGTTACGAAAATACTGTAGCGAATCATTCGCTCTGAAAGATCATTCGCAAACTGTTGAGTATATGACATAATCTATTAAGACCTGGTAAAACTAATAATTGCCTGCTAAGAATTTTCGCTAAAACACCATCGCAGGTAAGATTCTCTAAATGAAAAACGGTACAGCATATATTATGCAGTTTTGTTCATCATAAAAATCAAGATTGATGGAATACTTTGAGTAAATACACAAACTTCCCAATTAAATCGGATGCAAAAATAGAAAGAGTATGCCTATTTCGGAAAGAAACTGCTGTTAATGATATAAAGCTAATCTTTTTTAATGCTGAATCGAAGACTTTGTACAACCAGCATCTCTTATGCTCTATTTATGCAAGCTTTAAGAGAGTTGCCCCATCTAATGAATACACTATTACATTTTTACAAACGATTAAAGTCTCATTTTTCTGCAAAAGTACTACATTTCAATCTATTTTTCATTATATGGGGGGGGGGGGGTAAAAAATGTAAACAAAATAACAAACGAGTCATTTTCAACCATCATGAAGAAACATTTTGTCAGTTTACTTTCAAAAACGCACAGATTCATAATACAGAGGTTTGAATCAAAAATCAAAGACTGCTATATTCTTGTATCATACGAACAATCTATACCTATCGTTGTTTTTCACTGCTTCTCAACCATAGGTGAATGCATGCTTCCAAATATTTAAAATATGCACCTCCACTTTCCTTGCATCTCAATCAAACGCCTTTGTCATTTTCGCAAACCCATTTTTCCGACCGCCGAAATGCCTTTGCAAATTTCGCAAAACCATTTTTCCACTCGCCGAAATGCCTTTGCAAAATTCGCAAAACCA
>Virginia_p1__coassemble_1583_pt1 | contig 11537 bp, 6 predicted proteins | sample Virginia_p1__metabat2_high_PE_007 | metagenome-assembled genome bin Virginia_p1
AGTGTGATGCTTGTTAAGGCTTTGCAGTATGAAAATGCTTCGTCTCCAATGCTCTCCACTCCTTGTGGCAGTGTGATGCTTGTTAAGGCTTCGCAGTTGTAAAATGCTTCGTCTCCAATGCTCTCCACTCCTTGTGGCACATTGACAACTTTCTCCTTGCCCCAATAGGCAATCAGTCTTTTTCCATCTGAAGTAAGAAGTATCTTGTCGATTACTTTAAAGTGGGGGGAACGGCATATGACGGATGAAAGGTTGTTGCTGTCCAGAAATGGATTACATCCAATGTTATTTACTCCTTGTAGTAGTGTAATGCTTGTTAAGGCTTCGCAGCCTGAAAATGCGTAGTCTCCAATGCTTTCTACTCCTTGTGGCAGTGTGATGCTTGTTAAGGCATCGCAGTCTTCAAATGCTCCTTCTCCAATGCTTTCTACTCCTTGTGGCAGTGTGATGCTTGTTAAGGCATGGCAGCTTGAAAATGCTTCGTCACAAATCACCCGCGTTCCTTTCCGCACCATGTATGTTGTCAATTCGCTATTTCCTTCCAGTAATCTCAGTCCATCCTTACTATAGGTTACGCCATACTCATCCTTCACTCCTTCTTCTATTTCTTCCTCTGTCACCTCTGTTGACAATTTTCCCTCTTCTACCACTTCTGGCACGTTCAAATTTATCAGATTGATAGACGCGTTGTTCAGTTCCCCTTCGGTGTAAGCCAAAAGGAAGAGGGCGTAGAGGCGGGGAAGTTCAGGGTCTGCGAAGAGGGTGGGGAGTTCGCGGAGGAGGGGGCAGGAGGCGAGGTCGCAGTAGTCGGTGGCAGAGAAGAGCAGGCGGTCGGCGGCACCGTAGGTTTGCCACAGCGAGGGAGAAAGGCTAAGGGCTTTGAGGGAAAGCAGGATGGAGGCAAGGGGGAAGTCGTCGATGTGGTCGTTGAAGCATTCGGGCGTGCGAAGCGGGTGGCGGAAATCGGGGCTACCCAATTCGCGGGCGGATGTTCCCTTCATGGCAGGCACAAACATGCCGTCGTAATCTACGAGAGCTAAAGTTCCGTCGGGACGTACCAGAATGTTGTCGGGCTTCAAGTCGCCGTGGGCAAAGGGTTGCGAGAGGAGCCAGGAGGCCAGTCGGCTGAACTGGAAGGTGAGCAGGCGCAGGGCGTTCGGGTCACTAAGGTGTGCCTGCACATAGCGGTCGAGCGTATCACCCGCTATCCAGTCCATCACGACTGCCGGAAATTCTTCGTCGGTGGTAGACTGCGAACTGACGAAAAGCTCCTGGTCGAGATAGCGGATGGGGGTGAGAAAGGGACTCGGAGTATAGGCCAGTTCCTGGGCGATGAGGCGGTAGCTTTCGGCCCGTCCTTCCTGTTCACGAAGGAAACACTTCACCGCTACATCTTTGTTGGCCTTGGCATCGTGCATCCGGAACACCACGGCAAAGTTGCCGCTACTCATGACGGGATTGCCATTCGTGTCTAATACAGGAGTCAGGTGGCTCAACTCGTTGAAGTTGTCGGCAGCGTATTTTACTGCTTCACAATATTCGGAAAGTAAAGGGTAATTCATGGAGAGGGGAATTTTATGTAAAGAGAGGGGGGTGGAGGAAAATGGGCTAATGTAAAATGTAAGGAGAGAAGAGGAGGTAGGGTCGCGGCATGCCGCGACCCATTAGTATGCCAAACATTTTTTTCAGGCGGGGAAACGATGACTTCTGCTGAGAGTTGCGGCATGCTGTGTTCATACCACAGCTACATCGTCATACATCGTCGTAGCTTGAACCTCATTCCTGCGCGTTATTCCTTGCAACCCTTTCCGCCAAACACTGCCTTGGGCAATGTGCGGCAGTTGTAGGTTGAAGCCATGACTTCACCGTAGGCACCGGCGGAGCGGAAGGCAATGAGGTCGCCACGGCGGGAGAGGGGGAGGAGTTCGTCGGTGCTGAACACGTCGCTGCTCTCGCAGATGGGACCTACCACGTCGTACTTCTGCTGCGGCGAATCGGCAGCGGCACTGAGATTTTGGGTGAAGTGGTGGGCATCGTACAGGGCCGGGCGGATGAGTTCCGTAAAGCCCGCATCGACAATGAGGAAACGCTTCGTGATGCCTTCCTTCACGTAAAGCACACGGGCAATGAGCGAACCGCACTGTGCCACTACGCTACGGCCCAATTCGAAGTGAAGGGGCTGACCCTCGCGCAGACGCAGGTGGTCAGCGAAGGTTTGGAAGTAGGCTTGAAAGTCGGGGATGGGGTGGACGTCGGGGGCATCGTAGTCAATGCCGAGACCACCGCCCACGTTGATGGAAGGGGTCTGGATGCCTTCGGCTTCGAGAGCGTCTTGAATCTCATTCACGCGGTGACAGAGTTCGGCGAAGGGCGCGAGTTCCGTAATCTGACTGCCGATGTGGAAATGCAGTCCGGCATATTCCACAGCTGGCAAACTCTGTGCGTGGCGGATGGCACCGACAAGCTGTTCGGGATTGATGCCAAACTTATTCTCGTTGAGGCCCGTCGTAATCTTGGCGTGGGTATGTGCATCGACATTCGGATTGACACGGAAGGCAATGCGCACGCGTTGACCGGCTGCCTGTGCCAGTTCGTTGATGACATCCAGTTCAGGAAGGCTCTCCACGTTGAAGCAACTGATGCCTACGCGGAGTGCCGCCTTGATTTCGCGGTCGCTTTTGCCTACACCGGCATAGACAATGCCTTCGGCAGGGAAGCCCGCAGCAGCAGCGGCTTCTACTTCACCGCCCGACACGCAGTCGGCTCCCAACCCCGCCTGGGCAATGGTTTGGAGAATGCGCGGATTGGCATTGGCCTTAACGGCATAGTGTACGTGGAAGTAGGGGTGCGCACTGACCGCCTCGCGAATGGTGCGGAGCGTTTCGTTGAGCAGGTCCAGGTCGTAGTAATAAAAGGGAGTATCGGTTTGTTGGAATAGTTGGATGGGGAACATCTTCGTGGAATGGGGTTATGAGGTTACCTCTTCACCTAGGGGAGGATATGAGATTATGCTTTGCAGGCAGAGTGAGGAGTAAAGGTTTCAATGGATGCGAAACGAATTAAATAGAACAAAGTCGACTTACCATGAGATAAGTCGACTCGTTTCTATTTGCCTGTTTATTTAGCTAAACAACTTTTCGCTCAGGGCGCAGAGAGCAGTCTTCTTGTCTTCAGCGCGGATGAGGAAGGAGATGTTGTGGTTGCTGCCACCGTAAGAAATCATGCGGATGGGCACCTGGCTGATGGCTTCAGCCACGCGGTTTTCGAAGCCCACGTTTTCGCTGCGGAGGTCACCTACGACGCAGATAATACACATGTTCTCGTCAATGTCGACCGTACCGTACTTCTTCAATTCTTCGGTGATGGCGGCGAGGTGTGCATTGTTGTCAATGGTCAGCGTGATGCCTACTTCGCTTGTCGTCACCATGTCAACGGGTGTCTGGTAGTTTTCGAAGATTTCGAACACCTTGCGCAGGAAGCCCGTAGCGAGCAGCATGCGTGAGGAAACAATCTTGATTGCTGTGATGTTGTCCTTCGCAGCTACAGCCTTGATGGTGCCGCGTTGCATTTGGTTGTTGATGATGGTACCCGGAGCCGTCGGTTCCATCGTGTTGAGCAACTTCACGGGTACACCGGCATAGCGGGCAGGCTGGATGCAGGTGGGGTGAAGGATCTTCGCACCAAAGTAAGCCAATTCGGCTGCTTCCTCAAAGTTGAGCTGGCGCACGGGGGTCGTGTTGGGTACGATGCGCGGGTCGTTGTTGTGCATACCGTCAATGTCCGTCCAAATCTGGATTTCCTCTGCACTGAGTACCGCACCGATGAGGCACGCCGTGTAGTCCGAACCACCGCGTTGCAGGTTGTCGATGTCGCCCAGCTGGTTGCGGCAGATGAATCCCTGCGTGATGTAGAGGTCGTAGCCACCGTTCTTCTTGAGGAAGTCGTTGAGGTGGGTCTTGATGAAGGGCATGTCGGGTTCTCCCTTATCGTCCGTCTTCATGTAGTCGAGGGCGGGAATGAGGCATACTTTCACGCCTTGTTCCTTGAGGTAGTTGGTCACCATGTTGGTGCTCATCAATTCACCTTGCGCCAAGATTTCCTTTTCGAGTTTCAAGCTGTACTCCTCGGTTGTGAGCTGGTGCAAGTGCTTGAAGAGACCCAAGAGCAACTCGCGGGTAGCGAGCAGGTTTTCTTCCTTCACGTAGAGTTCTTCGATATGCTGAAGGTAGACGTTGCGCAGCTTGTTGATGACGTTGTTGGCCGCTTCGGGGTTGCGTTTATTGATGTAGTCTGCAATTTCTACGAGCGAATTGGTCGTGCCCGACATGGCAGAGAGTACTACAATTTTGCGGTCGCCGTCTGTGATGAGTTGGCAAACGTCTTTCATTCTTTGGGGTGAACCTACCGAGGTTCCGCCAAACTTGAGGATTTTCATAGGGCGTTGTTTATTTGAAAGTTTTTGGATGTGAGTGGGAATGTGGGGAGAAACAGTGCGTGTCGGGAAGGAACGTGAGCGAATGCCCGGTTATTGGGGCGGAATTCGCTGGGTGCCTTCTCATCTTTACGCATTGATTTCAATGGGTGCCTGGTATTCCTGCGTTACTTCGCTCATCGTTCCGTCGGCACAGCGATAGACAATGCCCGGAAATTCATTGAGCAAATGCAGGTTGTGTGTCACCATGACGATGGCCGTCCCCTGTTCGCGTGCCGCCTGAAGGATGTGCATGATGTGGCGGCTGGTCTCCGGGTCGAGGTTACCGATGGGTTCGTCAGCGAGAATCACCTTCGGGTGGTTGAGCAGGGCTCGGGCTATGCAGACACGCTGTTGTTCACCGCCCGAAAGTTCATGCGGGTATTTGTCGGCCTTGTCTTCCAATCCGACCAAGGCCAATACCTCCTGAATGCGTGCCGGACGCAGTTTCTTCTTCCACCCCGTAGCGCGGAGTACAAAGTCCAGGTTGTTTCGAACCGTGAGTTCGTGGAGGAGTTGGAAATCCTGGAAGACGATGCCCAATTGGCGGCGCAATTGGGGGATGTGTCGGTTGCGCAGGCGGCTCATATTGAACCCGAGCACTTCGGCTTCGCCGCTTTCCAGAGGCAGTTCGCCGTAGAGCGATTTGAGCAGCGAACTTTTACCGCTACCCACCTTACCGACAATATAGATAAAGTCGTTTTCGTTGACGCAGAAGTTGACGTGTTCGAGCACTTTCTCATCGTCTTGATACAGCTCTACGTCTTGAAGTTGAATGAGCATGATGATAGAACTTGGATTTGGGAGAATCGGGGAGTGCATAAAGACAGACACTCACCGAAGCAGAAGGAGAGAATCAGGTTGCCCTATCGTCAACTTGGAGGAATCCAAAGGTAGGGGCTAATTGCAACATCCATTCTACGACACAAACGAATAGCGAGCGAAGGGGGCTGTGTAGGGTCGCGGCATGCCGCGACCCGTTAGTATGCCATTCTATAAATTAGTATATACTATATATATGCGTGTGGCCTGACTACGTAGGGCGTTGGGCACCTAGCCCGTTCACCTTTTAGTCTAATTTCAGCACCGCAAGGAAAGCCTTCTGCGGCACCTGTACGTTACCGATTTCCTTCATGCGCTTTTTGCCTCGCTTCTGCTTTTCGAGCAACTTACGCTTACGGCTGATGTCACCACCGTAACATTTGGCGGTCACGTCCTTGCGCACCTGCTTCACCGTTTCGCGGGCAATAATCTTCGCACCGATGGCTGCCTGAATCGCAATGTCAAACTGCTGGCGCGGCAGGAGTTCCTTCAGTTTTTCGCACATACGGCGACCGAAGTACACCGAGTTGTCTACGTGCGTCAGGGTAGAGAGGGCATCGACTGGTTCGCCGTTGAGCAGAATGTCGAGTTTCACGAGCTTTGACGGACGGAACCCGATGGGGTGGTAGTCAAACGAAGCGTATCCCTTCGAAATACTCTTGAGTTTGTCGTAAAAGTCAATCACGATTTCAGCCAACGGCATGTCGTAATAAAGTTCTACGCGGTCGCCCGACACATATTCCTGTTTGATGAGCTCGCCTCGTTTACCCAGACAGAGCGTCATGATGTTGCCGATGTAGTCCGTGCGGGTAATGATGGAAGCGCGGATGTACGGTTCCTCAATGTGGTCAATCTCCGTTTGGTCGGGCATGCCTGCCGGGTTGTGTACCTCCATCATGTTGCCGTGCTTGTCGTAGATGTTATAGCTTACGTTAGGCACAGTCGTGATGACATTCATATTAAACTCACGGTCGAGGCGTTCCTGTACGATTTCCATGTGAAGCAGTCCGAGGAAGCCACAGCGGAAACCAAAGCCAAGGGCTACCGACGATTCAGGTTGGAAGGTCAGCGAAGCATCGTTGAGCTGCAGTTTTTCGAGACTGGCACGCAGTTGCTCGAAATCCTCCGTTTCGATGGGGTAGATGCCGGCGAAGACCATCGGCTTCACTTCCTCAAAACCCGCAATCGCCTTGTCACAGGGATTTTCGACTGAGGTCAGCGTATCACCCACCTTAACTTCGGTGGCTGTCTTGATACCACTGACGATGTAACCCACGTCGCCGCAGTGAAGGGATTGACGCGGAGCGAGGTTCATCTTGAGCACACCCACTTCGTCTGCATGATAGCGTTTGCGGGTATTGACAAAGAGCACCTCCTGGTCCTTGTGAATCGAACCGTTGACAATCTTGTAGTACGCAATGATACCTCGGAAGGGATTGAACACCGAGTCGAAGATCAAGGCCTGAAGCGGTGCGTTCTCATCGCCCACGGGAGCCGGAATGCGTTCGATGACGGCACGGAGAATGTCGTCGACACCCTCGCCCGTACGTCCCGAAGCGCGGATGATGTCTTCGCGCTTGCAACCCAGCAAGTCGATGATTTCATCCTCAACCTCCTCGGGCATTGAGTTGACCATGTCACATTTGCTCAACACGGGAATGATTTCGAGGTTGTGCTCAATCGCCATGTAAAGGTTCGAAATCGTCTGTGCCTGTACACCTTGCGTCGAGTCGACCAACAGGAGACAACCTTCGCAGGCCGCAATGCTTCGAGACACTTCATAGGAGAAGTCCACGTGACCCGGCGTGTCAATCAGGTTCAGTCGGTACTTTTCGCCGTCGAGTGTGTAATCCATTTGGATTGCATGGCTCTTGATGGTGATGCCACGTTCCTTTTCAAGGTCCATATCGTCGAGCATTTGTCCTTGCGTAACCTGAATCGTTTGGGTACGTTCGAGCAGACGGTCAGCCAAGGTACTTTTACCGTGGTCAATATGGGCGATAATGCAGAAATTGCGTATGTGATTCATCTGTGGGAAGGGAGAGTTATGAGGGAATGAGGTTATGTAGTTATGGGGGCTGTGGTTATGAGGTGCTGGTTCTGGAGTTATGCGGGTTGGAGTTATGGGGTTATAGGGATAACCTCATAATCTGAAAACCTAAACCTGTACCTCTAACCAGTTCCCCCGCATAGCGTGCAGAGGTCGTTTAGAACTTCTCCGCGTCAGCAAAACTGACCGCCTTGTTAAGGTCCTTTTCGCTAAGTAATACTTCGTCGCCGAGGATGGGCCATTGAATGCCGATGGTCGGGTCGTCGTAGCGGATGGAACATTCCGTTTCGGGAGCGTAGCGGTTGTCCACCTTGTAAGTGAACACAGCCGTTTCGCTCAAAACCTGGAAACCGTGCGCAAAGCCACGGGGAATAAAGAGCTGACGCTTGTTTTCGGCAGAAAGTTCAACCAATACGTGCTGGCCGAAAGTAGGTGAGTCTTGACGGAGGTCGACTGCTACATCAACCACGGCACCCTGCAATACACGAACGAGTTTCGCCTGCGAAGCGTCTCCCTTCTGGTAGTGCAAACCACGGAGCACACCGCGAGAAGACATTGACTGGTTGTCTTGTACAAAGTGTACCTCGTGTCCCATGGCGCGGTTGAAGTCCTCTTCGCGCCAAGTTTCCATAAAATATCCGCGTGCATCTTCAAATACGCGGGGTTCGAGAATCCATACATCGGGTATGGAAGTAGCAATGTAATTCATTGATTATATAGGAAGTTGAAAGAATGCGATGGATAGAACTGGTTGTTCTGATTTGAGAACATCCCGTTTTACTTTAAGCGTGTGCCTCGATGGTCACCTTACCGTCCACTACTTGCGCCGTGAAACTTCGTGCCTCGGGATGTTCCATGATGAAATCACAGAGCGGATCCTCAATGTGGTGTTGGATGGAGCGTTTCAGCGAACGGGCACCATACTGCGCGTCGAATCCCTTGTCGACAACCAGCTGACGGGCCGCCTCGCTGAGGGTCAGTTCGAAGCCGTTGAGTTGCATACGGCGAAGCAGGTCGTTGAACTCCAGTCCGGCAATGTCGTAGGCATTTTCCTTCGTCAGCGGGTTGAACATGATGATGTCGTCCACGCGGTTGAGGAATTCGGGAGCAAACTGTTTGCGGAGTACCTTTAATATAATGTGTTCCGCTTCCTCGCCCGTGATGTCGCCTTCGATGCGGTCGAAGCCCAGTCCACGTCCGAATTCACGGAGCTGTCGGGTACCGCTGTTTGAAGTCAGGATGATAATCGTATTGCGGAAGTCCACGGTCGTACCGTTACCATCCGTCAGTCGGCCTTCGTCCATTACTTGCAACAGCGTATTGAACACATCGGGATGCGCCTTTTCGATTTCGTCGAGCAGAATGACCGAATAAGGATGACGGCGCACCCGTTCGGTCAGTTGTCCGCCTTCTTCGTAGCCCACGTATCCCGGAGGGGCACCGAGCAGACGGCTCACGCTGTACTTCTCTCCGTATTCGCTCATGTCGATGCGGATGAGTGCATCCTTCGAACCAAACATCCATTCGGCAAGACACTTGACCAAGTGCGTTTTGCCCACACCCGTCGGACCGACAAAGAGGAAGGTACCGATGGGGCGATCCGTTCCCTTCAAGCCGATGCGACTACGCGTAATGGCACGGGTCAATCGTTCCACCGCCTTGTCTTGTGCAATGACGCGACTGGCCAAAGCCTGACGCATACCCTTCAGCCGTTCACCTTCCTTTGCTGCTACACGGGTTACGGGTACGCCACTCATCATCGAGACAACCTCTGCCACGGCGTTTTCGTCCACCGTCGAGGGGTGTTCCTTCTGTTCGTGTTGCCATTGCGTCGTGAGGTTCTCCAGTTCGATGGTAAGTTGTTGCACCTGGTCGCGTAAGTTAGCGGCCAGCTCATAATTCTGATTCTGAGCCGCCTGCACTTTTGCTTCGCGTAACTGGTCGATTTCCTTCTCCTTTTCTTCCAGCATTTTGGGAGTTTCCGTTCCTGCCAAGTGGGTGCGTGCGCCCGCTTCGTCCAACGCGTCAATCGCCTTGTCGGGGAGGGCACGGTCTGTTACATAGCGGGTCGTAAGGTCAACACAAGCCTTCAGTGCATCGTCTGTAAAGGTTACGTTGTGGTGTGCCTCGTAGCGTCCCTTGATGTTTTGCAGGATAAGGAGCGACTCCTCGGCAGTTGTCGGTTCGAGCATGACCTTTTGGAAACGGCGGTCTAAGGCTCCATCTTTTTCGATGGTCTTCTTAAACTCACCCGTAGTCGTTGCACCGATGCACTGCACTTCTCCGCGAGCCAAAGCCGGCTTTAAAATGTTGGCGGCATCCAGACTGCCCGGGGCAGAGCCTGCTCCGATAATGGTATGAATTTCGTCGATGAAGAGAATAATCTCCGGATGGCTCTTCAGCTCTTGAATGAGTCGGCGAAGTCTTTCTTCAAACTGACCGCGGTATTGCGTACCAGCTACGACCGAAGCCATGTCAAGTGCCACCACGCGCTTTCCCAGCAAGAGGTGAGGCACGCGGCGGTGTGCAATGCGGTCAGCCAGTCCTTCGACAATCGCACTCTTGCCCACACCCGGTTCACCAATGATGATGGGGTTATTCTTTTTGCGGCGACACATAATCTGAATCACGCGCTGTATTTCCGTCTCGCGTCCTACCACGGGATCCAGTCCGCCCTTCAATGCCACGGCGGTCAGGTCTGTACCAAAGTTGTCCGTGATGGGCGTGTCGCTGTGACTCTTTGCAGCCTGATCTTTCTGTCGAGTTGGCTTTTCGCTTTTCGGTCCCTCGTCGTTGGGGTAGGGCGAATCGTCTTCATCAGGGAAGCTGAAGTCACTCTTGATAGGTTCCGTACGTTGGGTGTTGATGAGGCTTTCGTAGGTTACCCCCAGTGATTGCAGGAGAGTCTTAGCCTCGTTGTTGCGGTCGTGTAACATGGCGAGCATAAGTAAGAGGTCACCCTCGCGTTTGCCGTTAGCCAGTCGGTCTTCCAAAACCAGCAGTTTGACAATACGCAGACAGACTACGTCCAGTTCGGGCAGCGTTTCGGCCGCGCCTTCAGCCGGTTGTTCGTTAGTTGTTTCGGCTGGTGCACCTTCTGTAGCTTGTGATTGAGTGAGCGTTTCCTCAATTTGTCTGATTAAAGCCTCTGTGTCGATGCCGATTTGCTTGAGTGCCTGAACCGCAGCCATGCCGTCTTCCAGGATACTCAGCAAAAGGCAGAGGGTCGTTGTTTTGAGTAAGTGATAGCGTAAGGCTATTCTTCCTCCGTGTTTGATTAAGCGGGCCGTTCCCGCAGGTATTTCGTAGTTCATATTTGTTGCTATTTTAGTTTACCTCAATCGGTGCACACAAATTTTATTTGCCAAATTTGGCTTAATTCTCTGCTCGTTTTCGTGGATTGTCGAGTCAGCATTTAGGGGACGAAGTTTGCAGCAAGTTTTTTTCTTTTGCCACTTGCTCATTCGCACCGAATGGCTTGCCAGGCCGTCCTTTTATATATATAATGTGTACACACGGTCTGTCTTCTCATTTTTTGAGTACGCAAAGGTAGTGTAAATGATGCATAATGAAAAGCACAGCCGCTGTTTTTCAGTCAAGCGGAATCAGAATGTGCAGATTCGGTGTACTTAAGTTGTCAATCTGTCACCACTCGGTTGAAATGTAGGCGCAGTCAGTCGATATGTCGGGGTGTAGGTTGTTGGAATGTGTCATCGCGCGAGCTGCGCTCAACGGCTTCGCTTCTTTGTGAAATAGAGACGCGAAAGTGCGAATCCGCTTTGCATACCTGAAATATGGCTGTCCGATAAGAAGAGGACTCGAACACTGAAAATTAAGCGTTCGAACTATACTTTATTGCTGTATTGGACTTTTATCGGACCGCAATATTTGGAAATCAGCGTTGCACTGCTGCAATGTGGTTTCGCGACTTTGGAAATCGGCGTTGCACTCCTGCAATGTGGTTCCGCGGCTTTGGAAATCGGCGTTGCACTTCTGCAATGTGGTTCCGCAACTTTGGGAAAGGGCATTGCACTTCTGCAATGTGGTTCCGCAACTTTGGGAAAGGGCATTGCACTTTTACAATGTGGTTTCGCAACTTTGGGAAAGGGCATTGCACTTCTGCAATGTGGTTCCGCAATTTTGGGAAAGGGCATTGCACTTCTGCAATGTGGTTCCGCAACTTTGGGAAAGGGC
>Virginia_p1__coassemble_1584_pt1 | contig 11529 bp, 8 predicted proteins | sample Virginia_p1__metabat2_high_PE_007 | metagenome-assembled genome bin Virginia_p1
TAGAGCATCTGACTACGGATCAGAAGGTTAAAGGTTTGAATCCTTTAGGAGTCACCAAACTCCATAACAAACACATTTTTCGGCTCCTTAGCTCAACTGAATAGAGCATCTGACTACGGATCAGAAGGTTAAAGGTTTGAATCCTTTAGGAGTCACTGAAAAGGTCATTGCTTAGCGATGACCTTTTTTGTTTTACCCCGTTCCAACACCATTCCATCCCATCCCCTTCTGTTTCCACTTTCGCTTGGGGTGAGTCTAAAGCTTCACAGATAACCGAACCTTTGCGCTGAATTCAACCCAACGAATCCAGGCAACACTGGAGCTTAGCAAATCTTTTTAACAGGACCAGAAGCAAGCTTGCAAGCATTTCCACATTTCATCTCATAGAGCACACCGCCTACCGCAACGCTCTTGGTTCCAAATCGCAAGCTCGTACACTGAAAGCATCGAAAAAGCCTACCCAACTTTTGCATTAACTACGCTTTGGCGTATCTTTGCAACTCATAAACTGAAATCGAACAACCATTTTATATGCTATCCATAATGAAAACGATTTATTCACGCATTACCATACTCTTTGTGGCCCTAACCACACTGTTCTCCTTCACTTCCTGCGACGAAGATTTTTGGTTCGACGACGATTATTGGGAAGAAGGATGGATTGACCGTGCACCCTACATCGAAGGCGAATGGCGTGTGGATGACATCCACGGCTACACCAGTACGTACCAACCCGGTGACTTATGGACCTTTGACTACCACCGAAAGTTCTTTACCGATGGATACAAACTCAAAGAAGAAGGCGAATGGTGGTGGAGCGGACGTTACCTAAAGGTGCGTTTCTTGGGTAACCGCAACATCAGCATCGAGGCTTATGTCAGAAGCTACCACCGCGACTACATGATATTGGACGTCCGTGATTTCGAATACGATGAACGCTACACGCTGCGACTGGTTAAGGAAAGAAATTACAGTCAGCAGAAAGAGCCTGTGGCAACCTTCCCCGACAGCATCCAGTAAGATGCGGAACAGGGTACGAAGCAACCAAACATTTTACTCATCAAAAGACCCGCAAATTGCCCGAAAGACAGTTTGCGGGATATCTTTTCTGCAAGCTATACAGCTATGAAAATTTGGAACCAAGACGAAATAAAGAAGATACTCGATAAAGATATTTTCCACCAACTCACCCTCACGGCTGATACGTTAGGTATCGATTGCTACCTGGTAGGCGGTTACGTACGTGACCTTTACCTCGAACGTCCCACCAACGACATCGATGTAGTCGTGATAGGCAGTGGTATCGACATGGCAGAACACTTCGCCAAACGCTTAGGACAGAAGGCACACCTCTCCGTCTTCCGCAACTTCGGTACTGCCCAAGTAAAATGGCGCGGTCAGGAAGTTGAGTTCGTTGGTGCCCGCCGAGAAAGCTATTCGCACGACTCGCGCAAGCCTATTGTCGAAGACGGTACGCTGGAAGATGACCAAAACCGCCGCGACTTCACCATCAATGCAATGGCTATATGCCTGAACAGTGCGCGGTTAGGTGAACTCGTTGACCCCTTTGACGGTCTGTTGGACTTGGAAGAAGGCATTATCGCCACGCCACTCGATCCCGACATTACGTTTAGTGACGACCCGCTCCGCATGATGCGATGCGTACGCTTTGCCACCCAACTTAACTTCCAAATCGAAGAGGAAACCTTTGATGCCTTGGCTCGCAACCGCGAACGCATCCGCATTATCAGTGCCGAACGCATCATCGACGAGCTGAACAAAATCATGCGATCCCCCATTCCCTCCATCGGTCTGGTCAATCTACACCGTTGCGGGTTGCTGGAGCTCATTCTTCCCGAAGTGGCTGCCCTCGACTGCGTAGAAACGCGCAACGGACGCTCACACAAGAATAATTTCTACCACACACTGGAAGTACTCGACAGCGTTGCCAAGAAGAGCGACAACCTTTATTTGCGCTGGGCGGCTCTGTTACATGACATCGGCAAGCCAAAGAGCAAGCGTTGGGAACCTGCCATCGGTTGGACCTTCCATAACCACAACTTCTTGGGAGAAAGGATGATCAAACCGCTGTTTCGCCGCATGAAACTTCCGCTCGACGACCGCATGAAGTACGTAGCCAAGTTGGTAGACTTACATATGCGGCCTATTGCTATCGCTGACGACATTGTCACCGACAGCGCTGTACGCCGTTTACTCTTTGAAGCGGGTGACGACATCGAAGACCTCATGCTACTCTGTGAAGCAGACATTACCAGCAAGAACGAAGTACGCAAGAAGAACTTCCTCAACAACTTCCAGATTGTTCGCCGCAAGTTGGTCGACATCGAGGAGAAAGACCGCGTGCGAAACTTCCAGCCTCCCGTTGATGGCAACGAAATTATGGAAATGTTCGCCCTGCCTCCCTGTCGCGAAATTGGCTCACTCAAACAGGCCTTGAAGGATGCCATCCTCGACGGACACATTCCCAACGAGCGCGAAGCGGGATTAAAGTTCGTATTAGCACGTGCTGAAAAGATGGGACTGAAATTACAGAAACCCGTTGACCTCACCTCTCCTGCCCCGACAGCTCTGAACGAAGCTGCGCACGCTGCTGAAACACCCAAAGGTACAACCCACGTCGAAGCGTAACCTACCTTCTTCCTAAAATTAAGCTGTTTCCGATAGCCATCCGTTGAAATGAGGAAGAATGGAATCGTGCAGGCAGGCTATTCCCGCTTGACGAATTCTCCCATCATCTCATCTCCTCATCCATTGGCTTTGTAAGAAAGGTACATTATTCTTTACTAAAGATCGTCTCCCCATGACTCCCGAAATAATCGAAAACAACAAGCAACGCTACATCAGCCTCTGCCACCAACACATCCAGCGAGACGGATTAGATAAAGTCTTAAGCTACTTGGAGAAGACCGACTTCTATACAGCTCCCAGCTCCTCTAACTTTCACTTGAATGAAGCTGGCGGACTTTGTCTGCATTCTATGAATGTGTTTGAGACTGCTTGTAAAATCTATGATCAAATCGCCCTTCCCGCCATTCAGTCTGGCATTTCACCCTTCACGGAAGAGATTTCGATGGAAAGCATTGCCATCGCCACCCTCTTCCACGACCTGTGCAAGGTTAAACTCTACCATCCGAAGGAGCGTTGGAAGAAAGACGAACAAAATCGCTGGGTGTCTTACCCTGGATATGAGTTGCAAGATGATTTTCCTTTCGGCCACGGCGAAAAGTCCTGCCTCATGCTGAGTTGGTACATGCGCCTTAAACCTGAAGAGATGCTCGCCATTCGTTGGCACATGGGTATGTTTGATATGGCAGAAAACGGCAGTTCCCAACGCTATGCCTACTACGCAGCTACCGAAAAGAGCGCCCTGGTCAACATTGTGCAGGCTGCCGATATGCTCACTTCTAAGCTGTTAGAGAAAACGACTACGTATTAGTCCGCTCCGTCCCTACGAGAAGCATCCCCCCTCGTGAAACGAACAAAAACGGCCTCGCTGACAAAATCCTCTCCCGATTCGCGTCAAGCATACTCCGAACCATTCGTTTCCGCTCCACAGATTCTGAAGGAAACTGCGCACAGCACGCCACGATTCAGGCCAATGCCTGACTTTATATTTCTATTCAAGGATGGCAACGCCCCGGCGTTTGCCATCCTTTTATTTTACAGACTTCCCTCTTCCCCTGCTATTTTCCTCCAGCTCCAAGACATACAAAAAAAGCAGATGATTTCTTCCACATCACCCGGATGCAAAAGAAATCATCTGCTTTTATTTTATGAATCAACAAAGTTTATCCCTTCATAGAGACCAGGAACTCTTCGTTATTCTTCGTGTTTTCCAAACGACGCTTCACGTCGGTCATCGCTTCAACCGGAGTCATCTCAGCAATGTAGTTGCGAAGCACCCACATGCTGTCCTGAATAGACTTACCCTGGAGAAGATCGTCACGACGCGTAGAAGAAGCCACAATATTGACTGCAGGGAAGATGCGCTTGTTGGCGAGCGAACGGTCGAGCTGCAATTCCATGTTACCCGTACCCTTGAACTCTTCGAAAATCACTTCGTCCATCTTCGAACCTGTATCAATCAAGGCCGTTGCAATGATGGTCAACGAACCGCCGCCTTCAATCTTACGTGCCGCACCAAAGAAACGCTTCGGTTTTTGCAAAGCATTGGCATCTACACCACCCGAGAGAATCTTACCCGAGGTCGGAGCTACCGTATTGTATGCACGGGCAAGACGCGTAATGGAGTCGAGGAAGATCACCACATCGTGACCACACTCTACCATACGCTTCGCCTTCTCCAACACAATGCCGGCAATCTTTACGTGGCGCGAAGCCGGTTCGTCAAAGGTAGAAGCAATCACTTCCGCCTTCACCGTACGCATCATGTCCGTCACTTCTTCAGGACGCTCATCGATGAGCAACATCATCAAGTACGTATCCGGATGATTGCGAGCAATGGCATTGGCAATCTCCTTCATGAGCATTGTCTTACCGGTTTTAGGCTGAGCCACAATCAGCGCACGCTGACCCTTACCGATAGGAGTAAAAAGGTCGACAATGCGACAAGAAGTCGAATCCGCACGAGTTCCACTACAGAGCTTAAACTTTTCTTCGGGAAAGAGCGGAACAAGATGCTCGAACGCTACACGGTCGCGCACCTCTTCAGGCAACAAGCCATTTATGCGCTCTACTTCAATCAGTGCAAAGAACTTTTCACCTTCACGCGGAATCTTTACCTTACCTTCGACTACGTCACCTGGTTTCAAACCATATTGACGAATCTGGTTGGGTGCTACATAAATATCGTCTGGCGATGCCAAGTAGTTATAGTCTGAAGAACGGAGGAAACCAAAGCCCTCGGGAACAATCTCCAATACACCACGACCATCAAGCAGGTGAGATTCGGGATTAGCAACGGGAGGAGCTAACGGAGCCACTTCAATAGCCTTCGTGACTTTCTCCGTTTTTACCTCATCTATAGTAGATTCGACCTCTTTAACCGGACTCGCCGTAGCCGTCGGCTTCAAACCGAAACGTGCTTGCATCATCGGATCGTCCTTAAAGCGATGAAATTTCGGACGTCCGCCCAACATACTGGTAGAAGCCACCGGGCGATGCACGGGTGCAGCCTTCGAAGCAGCCAACATATTGGTAGCGGCATGAGTCGCAACACCCTGCTCCATCTTACCCACACTCAATTCTTCACCCTCATACATCACGGGCACATCCTTGATAATAATGAATCCCTCTTCATTATTCGGATTTCCCTCAAGCGAAGCCAGGGGAGCCACAATCGGCTGCGTAATGCCTATATTATCTTTTTGTCCCAAAGTTCTTTTAACCTCCTCCATATCGAGAACGTCCGAACTTTGGATCATAGCCGTCACAGAAGCATGGGCGCCCATCTGCTCAGCTATAAAATCGGGCAATTCGTCACCCGCACGTTTTACCTTGCCCTCTTCCTGCACAGCATTCAGTGTCTCCGCCGTTTCCGCGTCGGTATCCGCTTGCTGCGCATCACCCGTTTTCAAGGCCGGCTGATTTTCTGCTGCCAATTTAGCTTCGGCTTCCTCCTGCGCTTTGCGCAACGCCTCACGTGCGGCTACTTCAGCCTTCGTCGGGCGACCGCGTTTACGTTTAGGAGCTTCGACTACCGGGGCTGCTTCGAGGTCAGCCTCGTCAGTTTGAGAGTGTGTAGCCGCACCAGCCTCCATCGTTTCATCCGAAGCAACAGCGCCATCTACCTTAACAGCCTGGTTTTCATTGGCATTGGCAGCCAACGCAGCCGTTGCTGCTTGCGCATCGTCAGCCTCATTACCATTCGCAGCTTGAGCTGCTTGCGCAATACGGAGTCTTGACGTCAACGGAAGACCAGAGGGAACCACTCCCTCAGCTTGTGCGTCTAATATATTGTAAATCAAATCATCTTTAGATTTTCCTTCGATTTCGGGTATATTCATCTCTTCCGCAAGCATGCGGACTTCGTTTACGTCCTTTTCGAGGAGCATTTCTTTTGTTAAGCTTGACATGTAATTAAAGGTTGACCCGGATGGACAGAATCAAGCAGTACCCTTCAACCCGACCATCGGTATAAACCGACAGTTTCCGTCAAGCCGCCTGTTCTTCTCCACCTAGGAAGTTTCACAGATGCAATAAATAAATGAGAGTTAGGAAGAGAACTGTTTCAAAAGGACTTATTAGTAAGAAAGAAAAAACACCTTTTGAAACATCTGAACTGGTAATAAATAAGAGCGATACACTATCGACAAACTTCAGTTCGCGTTCCTTTTCGCGTGCAAATTTAGTGATACTTTTTGGATAGTCATTCTTTTGCTCTCTTTTTTCATGTCTTTTTTATAGGTGCAAATGCTACTTACTTCGTCACTTTCGTTTTTCAAAAAGCAACAAAGGATAGAAAGCTTCACCATATCTTCGCGTTAAGATAACGAAAGGGAAATACATATTTTTATTGGTTACATAGAGCATCTCCTTCGCCTTCTTCGAGTGAAACAATCTACCCATAAACGCTTTACATCATAGGTTTTTGAGGTTCTTTTAAGCTCTAAACTAAAGACTACAAAGAGACTAAACAGAGTGTTTTGATTTTGTATTTCAATAAATTAAGCTAACTTTGCGCGGCGTAAAACGGTTGCACTTAGCAGGAACGAGGAGCATTATTTTCTTCTTTTCATCCAGTTGAAGCAACCCCTTTGCTATACTTTCGGATAATAGAGCTTTTTTATGAACAATAAACTCTTAGCTCCCAACTATATCTTCGAAACCAGTTGGGAAGTTTGTAATAAAGTGGGAGGTATCTACACGGTACTTTCCTCACGCGCCAAGACCTTGGCCGAAACCTATAAAGATCAACTCGTATTCATCGGCCCCGACCTCAAGCAGACTACAGCCAACGTAGATTTTCGCGAAGAGAGCAAACTTCTTCCCGAATGGAAGAAGGCAGCTGCCACAGTTGGACTCAATTGTCGCATCGGACGATGGATGGTACCGGGTGCACCGGTCGCCATTTTGGTAGACTTCAAGCCCTTCTTCGAACAGAAGAATGCGATTTATGCAAAAGCCTGGGAACTTTTCCAGGTAGACTCAATCCGCGCTTACGGCGACTACGACGAAGCCTCCATGTTCTCCTATGCTGCCGGACTTTTGGTTGAAGCCGTACTCAAGAACTGCCTGCAACCCACCGACCAGGTCGTTTACCAGGCTCACGAATGGATGTCAGGACTCGGTATGCTCTTCCTCAAGCACCATTGCCCTCAGGTCGCTACGATTTTTACGACCCACGCCACCAGCATCGGTCGCTCCATCGCCGGTAATAACAAGCAACTCTACGCTTACTTCGAAGGCTATAACGGAGACCAGATGGCTGAAGAGCTACACATGGATGCCAAACACAGCATCGAGAAGCAATCTGCCCTGCGCGCCGACTGCTTCACCACTGTGAGCCGCTTTACCGACCGTGAGTGCAAACAATTGCTCGACAAGCCCGCCGACGTTGTCCTGCCCAACGGCTTCGAGAACGATTTCGTACCTAAAGGGACGCAATTTACCTCGGTTCGCAAAAAAGCCCGCCGCCGCATCCTCGATGTAGCCGGAGCTTTGACGGGTAGCACCCTTTCTGACGACACTTTGATTGTCTCTACGAGCGGCCGCAACGACTACCGTTGCAAGGGCTTCGACGTTTTCCTCGAAGCCATGGCACAACTCCGCGCCCAGCTCAACGAACAAACCGAAGACAACCGTCAGGTACTCGCGCTGATCGAAGTACCCTGCTGGCTCAAGGGTCCCCGCGCCGATTTGCAGGAACGCCTTCAAGCAAAGCATAAGAAAAACAACAACGCACCACTTCCCAATCCCGTCATTACTCACGAACTTTGGAACCTCAACGAGGACCGCATCGTGCGTCAGATTTGGGAAGTCGGACTGAAGAACCTCCCCACCGACAAAGTGAAGGTCATCCTCGTGCCTTGCTACCTCGAAGGTAACGATGGCATCTTCGACCTTCCCTATTATAATCTGCTCGCCGCCAACGACTTGGCTCTCTATCCCTCGTACTACGAACCTTGGGGTTACACGCCACTCGAAAGCTGCGCATTCCACACTCCCTGTGTCACCACCGATCTCAGCGGCTTCGGCCAATGGGTTGACGAAGTGCTCGGCCATAGTGGTACCCTCCGCGATGGCGTTCGTGTCATCCCACGCTCCGACGGTAACTTCTATGAAGTCGCTGCCGACATGTGCGAAACGGTCAAAGAGATGCTGTCACTCGATAGCAAGGCGCGTACCACAGTGCGCAACAACGCTACCAAACTGGCAGACAAGGCGCAGTGGAAGCACTTTATCAAGTACTACTACCAGGCTTATGACTTCGCCATCCGTGCCACGCAAAAGCAGGGTAAGTAAAGGACAGCAAACACTCCTTACCGATGCTTCGTATAGCTTACGCCAACGGTGCATCGGTCTTTTCATTCATATTTGTATATAGTATTCACTTATCTTCATAATCAAATGAAAATCAAGATTAGTAACGCAAACCAACCGAGTTGGAAAGTGGTCAATGTAAAGAGCCACATTCCTGAATCTCTTAAGAAGTTGGACGAGATCGCCCACAACCTTTGGTGGTCTTGGAATCCCGAGGCACTTGAACTCTTCTCTCGCCTCGACAAAGAGCTTTGGCGCAAGGTCAACCGCAACCCCATTGAGTTGCTCCGCAGCATGGATTACGACCGTCTCATCGAGCTCTCTCAGGATAAGGATATCATCGCCAGCATGGACAAGGTCTACGGCGAGTTCCGCAAATATATGGACGTGAAGCCCAATCCCAAGCGTGCTTCCGTTGCTTACTTCTGCATGGAGTATGGTCTCTCTCATGTACTCAAAATCTACTCTGGCGGTTTGGGTATCCTCGCTGGTGACTACCTCAAGGAAGCTTCCGACAGCAATGTAGACATGGTAGCCGTTGGTTTCCTCTATCGCTTTGGTTACTTCACGCAGTCGCTCTCCATGGACGGACAGCAAATTGCAAACTACGAGCCTCAGGACTTCGATCGTCTGCCTATCGAGCGCGTGCTCGACCAAGACGGCAACCAAGTGATTGTCGACGTGCCCTACCCTAACTTTATGGTTCACGCAACGCTTTGGCGTGCAAACGTTGGTCGCATCTCACTTTACTTGCTCGATACCGATAACGACATGAACTCTGAGTTCGACCGTCGTATTACTCACTCTCTCTATGGTGGTGACTGGGAAAACCGTATCAAGCAGGAGTACCTCCTCGGTATTGGTGGTATGCTCGCCCTCAAAAAGCTCGGCATCCAGAAGGACATTTACCACTGCAACGAAGGTCACGCAGCCCTTTGCAACGTACAGCGTCTCGTTGACTACGTTGAGAGCGGCATGAGCTTTGACGAAGCACTCGAACTCGTTCGCGCTTCTTCACTCTACACAGTTCATACTCCCGTTCCCGCCGGCCACGACTACTTCGACGAAGGCTTGTTCAATAAGTACATGAACCAGTTCCCCGGCCGTCTCGGCATTTCTTGGGACGACTTCATGGGCTTGGGTCGCACCAACCCCGATGACAAGGGCGAAAAGTTCTGTATGTCTACCTTCCTCTGTAAGACGTGTCAGGAAGTCAACGGCGTAAGCTGGCTTCACGGCCGTGTGAGCCAGCAGATGTTCAAAGACATCTGGCAGGGCTACATGCCTCCTGCTGATCGTCTCGACCACGCTGAGCGCACGCACGAAGAATGGGAAAAGATTTACAATCCCCATGCAGAAGAGAGCCACGTAGGCTATGTTACCAACGGTGTGCACTTCCCCACTTGGTGTGCCAAGGAATGGAAGCACGTTTACGCAAAGTATCTCGGCAAGGATTACATCCTCGACCAGAGCAACGAAGCCGTTTGGAAGAACATCTACAATGTGCCCGATGAAGAAATCTGGAACACTCGCGTGTTGCTCAAGAACAAACTCATCGATTACATCCGCGACCGTTTCCGTGAGAACTGGCTCCGCAACCAGGGCGATCCCTCACTCGTAGTGAGCCTCCTTGACAAGATCAACCCCAATGCCCTCCTCATCGGTTTCGCTCGTCGTTTTGCTACGTACAAGCGTGCTCACCTCCTGTTCTCTGATCTCGATCGTCTTTCTAAGATTGTCAACAACCCCGACTACCCTGTAATTTTCCTCTTTGCAGGTAAAGCACACCCCGCTGACGGTGCTGGTCAGGGCTTGATCAAGAAAATCTACGACATCTCACAGCGTCCCGAGTTCATCGGTAAGATTATCTTCCTCGACAACTATGACATGCAGCTTGCACGCCGTCTCGTTTCGGGTGTTGATATCTGGATGAACACGCCGACACGTCCTCTCGAAGCTTCAGGTACCTCTGGTGAGAAGGCTTTGATGAACGGGGTAGTCAACCTCAGCGTACTCGACGGCTGGTGGTATGAAGGTTATCGCGAAGGTGCAGGTTGGGCTCTTACCGATCGTCGCACTTACCAGAACCAGGAACACCAGGATAAGCTCGACGCATCGACGATCTACTCTATGCTCGAACAAGAAATCATCCCGCAGTACTACGCACGCAACCGTAAGGGTTACTCTGAAGCGTGGGTTCGTACCGTAAAGAACTCTATTGCACGCATCGCTCCGAACTACACGATGAAGCGTCAGTTGGATGACTACTACGATCGTTTCTACAACCCCGAAGCTGCCCGTTTCAAGAAGCTCGCTGCCCATAACAACCAGCTTGCTAAGGACATCGTGTCTTGGAAGGAGAGCGTAGCCGAGCGTTGGGACAACATCCGCGTTGTTTCTTCTGAACGTAGCGAAAACCTCATCAATGCCGACCTTGTTAGCGGTAAGAACTTCAACGTGAAGCACGTGGTTGACGAACAAGGTTTGGACGACGCTATCGGCATCGACCTCGTTGTTGTAACTACGAGCGATGGCTGTGACCACATCCACGATGTAATTCCGATGAATGTCACGGGTCACGAAGGCAACCTCTACACGTTCGAAGTCAATGCAAGCATCGACTTGGCTGGTTCTTACAAGGTAGCATACCGTATGTACCCGAAGAACGACAACCTCGCTAACCGTCAGGACTTCTGCTACGTACGTTGGTTCAACTAATTCATACAGCAAGCGGACTTTCCGCTTACTAACCCTCTACGGGGACGTGTCGAGTACGGCACGTCCCCGTTTTTTTGTTGAAATTCTCAAGGGCGATGGCAATTCCTGTTTCAAAGAAGCGATTGCACACCAGATAGCGTGTGCATCCTGTCAGCGTCATTTGCAACTCGGTTTCAATACATTCAATCTCTATATGAGTAACCCATTTCCATCCCTTCCCCCCTCTCGCGTCTTCCTTACAGGAGTGAAGGGGCGGCCCAACTCCCATCGTTAGGCGAAAGCACGCAGACCCTATCCAGTGTCACGCTGCCCCTTCAAGACTAATCCCTCTCCCTCCCCTCCTAACCT
>Virginia_p1__coassemble_1605_pt1 | contig 11399 bp, 7 predicted proteins | sample Virginia_p1__metabat2_high_PE_007 | metagenome-assembled genome bin Virginia_p1
ACGGACAAATTTCGAGCCTACAATTTGTCTTTCTCCATACCAACGGACAAATTTCGGGCCTGCAATTTGTCTTTCTCTATACTAACGGACAAATTTCGAGCCTACAATTTGTCTTTCTCTATACCATCGGACAAATTTCGAGCCTGCAATTTGTCTTTCTCCATACCAACGGACAAATTTCAGCCTTACCAAACACGGATGCACAGGAGCAGGAATGATTAACTGGAAGGACATGGGGACATTACACCAACTGAACGCTGTGGCTGATACCTGCAACCCGATACCCGACAGACTGCCTCATAATCTCAAGAAAACCAACCCTATAGCATGACCCGACAAGTGCCGAAAAGGCATAACCCCATACCCTCTAACCCAAACTTTATCACTACATTTGCCGCCGAAAAACAAGAACCGCCCTTTTTTCCGTCTATTTATTTTAGGCTGGCGGTTCGAAATTCACTCCCCAAAATAGAAAGACTCTCATGAATTTGACCATCTTGCGTCGCGCCGCATTTGTATTCCTATGGGCAGGAGTCAGTATGACTTCCTTAGGACAAGACCTCATAGCCCGACAAGCACCGGTAGACCGCCGTTTACGTGCAGTAGACTCCGTTGCTATCCAACGAGCCGTTGAGCGTGATGCTGAAATCAATTACAGCTCTGAAATCTATTCCTCTTGGGTCACTACACAAGCCCATCCTTATAAACAGGACGAAGTACCCGATAGCTTTCGTATCGACCTTCGCGGCTTCTGCATGCCCACCACTTCACGTAATGTAACGTCTCGCTTTGGCTATCGTCCTGCCTTCCGTCGCATTCACAAGGGACTCGACATCAAAGTGTACACAGGCGACACCATTGTTTCTGCTTTCGACGGCAAAGTACGTGTTGTACGTTACGATGCTGGAGGATACGGAAAATACATCGTCATTCGTCACGATAATGGCTTAGAAACCATCTATGGTCACTTATCCCAACAGTTAGTTGATACTGACCAAATGGTGCGTGCAGGCGAGCCCATCGGTTTAGGAGGCAATACCGGTCGCTCCTTCGGTTCTCACCTTCATTTCGAAACTCGCTTAGCAGGTGAAGCCATCAACCCCGAGTTGCTCTTTAACTTCCCCGCTCAGGACGTCACAGGCGACTTCTACACCTTCCATAAGCAAATGCCTGACAAGCTTCCTAGAAACGAGCAATATGCCAGCACGGGGCCTCGTCCTTCTTCCAATCCTCATTACTACAAGGTTAAGAAAGGCGAAACCCTCAGTGCCATTGCTTCCAAGTTAGGCGTTTCTATTGACGAATTGAAACGTACCAATCGCCTCAACAACCCGCGCAGTATCCGAACGGGGCAAATTCTGAGATACTAAACCAAGCCCCAATATTCGATTCAATCTCCCCTATACGCAATCAGGAGGTAAACACATCAATAAGTGTTTACCTCCTGATTTTTTATCGGACACTCCTTCATTCAAAGAACAATCTCAGAAAAAGCAAAACCAACCCTTAGGGCGCTCAGTCACAGGTAGTGAAACACTAGCACTTTTGGAGACAGTATCAGCAATACAAAAATAAGGGATGCCGTACATTAACATACAGCATCCCTTCATCCATTTAAACAAGCAATAATAGCCTGTCGTTTAGAAGTAATATTTTGTACCTAACGACAGTCTTACTTCTCCTTCGAGAGGATGACCGCTATGACGTACCAATTCAGCCTTCTTGGAATAAGCCGTAATCTCTGGTTGCAAGAAAAGCTCAAGAGAAGGTGTGAAACGATAACCTGGTTGCAAGGCTATCTGGAATCCTGGAACAACCTTCTTACTTAAACCTCCTCCCGAAGCTAAGGTTACTGATACACCAGCTAAACCTGTCAGCTGAAAACCCGTTTCATCAGCAGATTCACCCAAAATGGCCGATTTGACATTCATCATATAATTCAATCGCAGAGAGGATAAATGCCGCTTGTCATCCCATTCATAGGGAATAGAAACTTGCGACAACGAAGCCTGCAAACCATGATGAGCGTTATACCAATGACCATAAGCGACGTCTGTATTGAAGGTAAACTTTCTCGACCCAGAATTATGAATCGTAGAAGAGAACATACCCGTACCTAGTGCAAGCGAAGCAAAATCACGATGTTCAACTACACTAGCCTCCTTATGTTCACGCGACTTACGGAAGGAATAGTCCACACCGAGCAAGAACTGTCCGCTCAAACGGTTGGAACGTCCTAAATCCAATTTATCTGTTAATTGATAGCTTACTTGAGGTTCTGCATAGAGATGCCACTTGTCTGCCAAACGTACTGAAAATTGCAAGCCACCATGTACATCTGATACAAAACCATTACCCACAGTCGAAAGGAACTCAGCACCGACATTGACACCTGCGACCAAATTGGTTGTAAAAACTCGTTGAGGATCATATCCATAGAGATGAGCAAGCAAGTCTATCAAGTAGTCAGCTCCGATTGAAGCCTTTCCATAATTATTTTCTCCAATTTTATTTTTAGCAAACTGCAAATTGGCACGCCATGAAGTCAGCGGACCACGCCATTGCTGATAACTCAAGCGGAAAGCGGGGCCATATGCACTCTTGCTTCCTAAATCATTCAATAACACATTGCCCCCTCCTGCAAAGGACAAGGTAGGACGCTTCTGGTTATCTTCATCCTCAGCCCAAGCTGCACTCTTATGATATGCACCGAGATTAACTTGCAAACCTGCCACAGCAGAAGCTAACAAATCGGGTCTTCCACCGACCTCATCATTTGCATCCAAGAATCCACTCTTATATGCCTGAAGACGAGGCTCAACAAAGATTCCCAAGGAGGGAGTCACATTCCAAATAGCCTTAGCTGAAGCACTCAAGCCCCAATAAGCTTGATGCTGATTACGACGGAATCCGATATCACCACCCACAGAAGCTATTACCCCAAAATGACGTTGGGGGATATAACCACGACAAAGATTAGTCAAATCAAGCAGATAGTCAAGCCCAATGTCGCCGTAAGCTTTAGAAGCATTCATTACGCTCTCGATTCTTCCGCCTTGCACACGAATACGAGCACCATGTAAAGGAGTAAAGAATTTACCGATAGCCAATGCGCCCAAAGGCTGAAAATGCCGAGCCGGCATACTTACTGGATAATGGCGTACGGGAAGATTGAAGCCCGCACCAGCCTCAAAGAATAAGTGATCATGCCAATAATTATGCTCAAACTGTTCATCTGGATCAGCCTGTCTCAACGTGCTGGAATGGTAGTTATAGGTGATACCTGCCATTAAAGATGCAACCAAATTGGGGTCAGATGGATAAAGAGGCATATAGGTACTCTTATAAACATCCACACGAGGCTCCACAAAAGCATCTAAATGTTCATTCAAACGAATGTTACCCTGCAAACCGACACCCAAGCCCAAAGCCTTCTGACAGAAGTCTGCCTCATTGATACTGGCACTTACGCTCCCACCAACAACGGCGTTTAAGTTCCAGGGACGAGTTACATCAGGCCCCGCAAAAAGGTTGTGAAGATTCAGCATGTAGTCCAACTGCACTCCGTATACCCGGGTATTCAGCAACTCATAAGGCATCCTTTGCGAGGCATAAGAAGCCGAAAGGCGCAAAGCATGGTGCGGATTAAACCACTTACCAAGCCCCAAGGCTACCTTTCCGCCCAGTCGTTCACGGTCAGGCCAAGTGGAGTTGGATAACAAGAGGCTGGGACCTGTTGCCACACTGAAAAACATGTTTTCCAAAGCTCCCTTTTCACGATACACAGTATGAGCGCGATTCGCTCCTGTCTGCAACCGATAGCCCAAACCTGCAGAAATGCCAGCATAGGACTGCATCTTGCGCCAATTATCAGTTTGGGCTAACTTAGTAGAAACAAAGCCCAATGTCGGTTCTATATAGAGATACGTTAAAGGAGTGATGGCGTATTGACCACGTAAAGCTACATGAGCCCCTAAACCTATTTCCTTATTCTCATCCTTTTTAGAAGCCATCACATCCAAACCTGCAATGGCATAAAATTCCCAAGGCTGAGGACGCTTATAGCTTCGGTGAGCAATGGCATTGATGTTCATCAAGTAGTCCAACGAAATTCCGCCAAACTTCACCTTATCATATCCCAAGTTCCACATGCCGCCCTGCACTCCCACACGCGCTCCGTGTTCGGGAGTAATCCAGTCACCGACCTGAAGTTTGCCCAATGCGCCAAACTCCTTCGAAGCATGCCCCATCATATTGGTACCCATGCCAGCGTCCATAAAAAGGTGGTCACCAAACTTTTTATGCTCAAAGCGCTTTGATACAGCAGGACGCTGCAACAAGTAGTCTAAAGCACCTCCAGGAATTTGCGCCTGTGCTTCCCAATGTGGACATGTTAATACCATTAGGCAAATTCCTATTTGACGTCGTATATGCTTTTTCTTATACATTACTTCTTTTCTTTATCCAGGATTAAACTATTTACATCACCATCCAAACGGGCAATTTTTTCAAGCGAAGGATCTTTCTTAAAAGCACGCTTCAGCGCTTCATAAGCTTCGAGGGGCTTCTCCAGTCGGTTGTAACAAATTGCAAGCAAATAGTGTGTCAACGCTTCGTCTTCAGGAAGTTGCTCCACAACTTTCAGCGCATCTTGATTTTTCTTCATTGCCAACAGCATGGCGGCTTGATTCTGCAAGCCCGTTTCGGCTATGGTCGCATAGCTTTCTTTATAATGACCGTTCAGCGCATTACATACTGCGCGCAGCAACCGTGTATTCTCCTGTTCTGGAATATAAGCGATGACACTGTCGGCGGCTGTAGCCTTGCCATTCATCACCAGAGCGATGGCATGGTTCATATTGACTTCAAGAGGAGCCTTTTCACCCGCAAACTTACCCAGTAAATTAGCATCGGCCGAATCGCGCTCGATAAGCATCACCTGCAAGTCATTAGCTGCCAACATAAAGGAAGGATAAATCTCCAATGCTTGACGAAGAATTTTCTCCCTGCTTTCAGGCACAGTATCCGCACGATAAAGGCGGAAATACTCATAGCGCGACAGCTGACGGTAATCCTTCTGATAAAGAGCCTTGATTTCATCAATGGTCAGCTTACGGAATATCGAATAGTTCATTGAATAGCCTACCGAACGCAACATGGGAAGATACTTCTCAAGCAATAAGCGATAGAAGGATAGTTTACGAATTTGCTTCCCTTGATCGTCCATCTTACGAACTCGCTTCACTATTGACTCCAATTTTTCGGCTTCGTCATAGAGCGAATCCTTGCGCAATAAACTGACCACTTCACTCCACGGAGCTACCTCTGCTTTCGAACTGAACTTCATGTTCGCACGCATCGTAGCCGGAATGCGCCCCTTCAGATACTTCAGGGCGAAGCTCATACGCTGATTGGCCAGATTGAGATTCTTCTTGTAAAGTCCATCGGGCGAAGAAGTACCTTCTATAGCCAATGCTTGAAGGGTCGCATCAGGAGTCTGTATAACCGAACGAACCTGGTCATCGAGCTTCGCAATCTCCTGCACATTGTGCGGGTCATTCACGTCAAACTCAGCCTTACCTACCGGGAAGCGTAAGTCAATCTGTCCTTTGCTGTCACGCAATTGCATTTCTGCCTTAGGGTAGAGCGTCGTGTCACTGATATTCTGTGCCGCCAGGTCATATTTCAGCCAGCGCAAGGGATTGACCGTACCATTGGCAATAATGGTTGTATCGCGCAATATCACCTTGTGATAGTTTTCAATCGCTATGAACACCTCACAATTAAAGTCATCCTTGACATTATCCAAATAAACTGAATCCTTATAGCCGACGATATCATTATGGCGTTTCTTCATGTGTCTGGGAATCTTCGGAGCCTTCTTTCCCTTAGCGTCTTTATCCTTAGCCTCATCAGTTTGCACGATTGTGCTTTTTTCTTTCAAAGAGTCATTTTGAATCATCACATATTCAGCTAGCGGATCACCATTTTCCCCTTCCATGTCAAAATCATACATACGATCTTGAGTAGCATGATAGGTAGCAGCATCATAAACCAAGGGACGCAATAAAACTTTCTGATTACGCGTCACATTGTTAACCACAGGCTGTATCACTGCACGACAATCCTTACCAAACGTCTTATGCTGAATGCGCACACGGGTCGGAATAATTGCCCAGTTACCACGAATTTCAATTGTTGTTTTTTCGGGTTGAATGCCTTCTTCTATACGCTTTACCACGACATCAGCCACATTCAAAAAGACATCTTCTTCCTCCATCTGAATTTCGATGTAATTACGATTCTTGATTTTTACAGATTCTTTTTTAGCACCAATCATCGTAAATACCAATGTGGAATTCGAACGAACGTCTATGGCAAAACGTCCGTCTGGATCTGTCTGAGCCATTACACGCTTCGTGTCCGTATCCATCACATTGACCCCCATCAGCGGAAGGTTTTTAGTTTTAGAAGTAACCTTACCCGTTACTCGAATAATATCTTGAGCCAGCGCCAGAGAGGCGGTAGTCATCAACATCAAAAAGAGAACTATAATACGTTGCATAGAAACGAATTGACAAGTTACTTAATCAAATAGACAAAAGTGAGCCCCACACGTAATGGAGCCAACAACCATTTCTTATTATTAGGTTCAGACGGATAAGTCTCCATATTCGTTGCCGTATAAACTTTTTCGTTAACACGTAGCAATCCCACACCGACATTGGCCTCCATACTCCAACGACGACTCAACACCCATGAATAGGCATAAGTCGGTCCAAATCCATAAGCGCTGCCTTCATGACCTGAATCTTTTACATTCAAACGATAATCTCCGACAAGTCCCATCACACCGACTTGATGCCCTGCATGGGGACGTCCAGAAAACCAATAACGCAATTCGGGCATACAGCCGATCATACGGGTGTCAATTTTGGAAATCTTGAAACGATTAAAAGCTCCTTCCATCCCCAACGTAAAGTGACGGGACAAGCGGAATTCCAAACCTAAATTGGGAGTAGCTCCTGCCCAATACAAAGCATTCGTCTTAATAGCTACTCGTTGTGCATGAGCATGTTCTGCCCAAGGAGAGAACAACATACATCCCCCTAAGAAAATGCTCCACACATACTTATTTTTAAACATAGTCTAATATAGTTGATTACAATTATTAGAAGTGACAGATTTCATCTATTATATAGATACAGAAATGATAGGCGCTCATATTCTAACGTTCCAAGCACTTATGTGCCTCTCTCGTTATAAACGCCTATCCCTTATATTTTTTTACTTACGCAACTATACCCTTCCATTATAGAATAGAATTGTAAGTTTTATGAAGCTCCTTAACTAAAAAAACAGACTCTGCATTTTAGTGATCCAACACCTCATACACTGAATGCTGACTCTTAAATTCCGGAACAATTTCCTTCATCTTGCGTACTACCGCCATGGCATCATAGCCAAAGCTAAGATCATAGAGTTCCATTTCATGTCTACGTGCTTCCTCATATTCATATTCACGTACCTGCGCTACCTTGATCTTCGGATGATGCGTCGGAATCGTAATCTCTTGGTCATTAAGCAATTCCTCGTAAAGTTTCTCCCCATCACGCAGACCGCTATACACTATCTCCACGTTCTTGGCGCCACTCAATTGGATCATACGCTTTGCCAGGTCAGCAATACGCACGGGATTTCCCATGTCAAAGATGAAGATTTCGCCGCCCTTGCCCATCGTACCTGCTTCAAGCACCAACTTACAAGCCTCGGGAATAAGCATGAAATAACGGATAATGTCGGGATGCGTAACCGTAATCGGTCCACCCGCCTCTATCTGACGTCTGAAAATAGGAATGACCGAACCATTCGAACCCAGCACGTTGCCAAAACGTGTCGTAACAAACTGCGTGACACCCTTTACCTGTCCAGCCTTGATGGCACGGTCGAGACTCTGCACATAGATTTCACAAATACGCTTGGAGCAACCCATCACGTTGGTCGGATTGACAGCTTTGTCCGTTGAAATCATGACAAACTTCTGGGTTTCGTACTTCACCGCCAAATCGGCTAGCACACGCGTACCATAGATATTGTTTTGCACGGCTTCGCTCGGATTGTCCTCCATCATCGGCACATGCTTGTAAGCCGCCGCATGAAGCACATAGGCCGGACGATAGTCACGGAACACCTCTTCCATGCGCGTGGCATTACAGATGGTCGTCACAATCGTGTGCGTCTCGATGTCGGGATGATTCTTGCTCATATAAAGGCGCACATCGTGCATTGGCGTTTCGGCCTGGTCAATCAGCACCAAACGGCTCGGTGCAAATTTTGCAATCTGGCGCACCATTTCGCTACCAATACTGCCTGCAGCCCCTGTAATCAAGATACAGGCTCCCTTGAGCTGACGGCCTACCGCATCCAAGTCGACCTCAATCTTCTCGCGGGGCAACAAATCCTCAATCTCGACCTTTTTCAACATCGTATGATCCAATGCACTCTTTCCGTCCCATTCTTGAATGGAAGGAAGCATACAAATACGGATGCCCGCCTTCATTAACCGATCAACCATATCCGAGTTCTCACGGATGGCATCATTCTTAAGTGGAGATACGAGCAAGGTACTTACTTGATGTTTGCGCATACAACCAATCAAGTGCTCATCGTTCAGATAAACAGGTTTTCCCATCAACTGATGTCCCACCATATCGCTCACGTCACTTACAAAAGCCCGCAACACATAAGAAGAATGTTGCTTGCCAGTCAAGCTCTGTGCAATACTTAATCCGCCTTCCTTGACACCATAGACAAAAACGCCTTCTCCTTCCTTGGGACTGACTGTTACGTCGTAAAGTTCACGCACCAACATGCGTACAGCCCCCATCATCGTTGTAGAAAGTGCGGTCACTACGACGAGGTCGAACAACGACACCTCCAACAAATACCGATCGGCAAAAACATATTTCATGATCAGTGCCAATAGGAGACCACTCAACATGGCTCGACCGATGCGTTGGATATCGACTACAGAAGAATAGCGCACGATGCCAGTATACGTATGAAACACACGAAACATGGCGACGTAGCAAAGTAAATAAACAGCCAAAGTCCCCGACAATGGACCTATATTTTGCAGCATTTCCAGCTCACTATAGTTCCATCCATATACCATCAATCCTGAAACCAGGATAAGCAGACAATCTAAGATGAAAATACACCAATAAGGCAATGCCTTCTTGGAAAAGTACCATTGGGAAAGTCTTGTAATCATAAGCAGTTTGTATATCTCTATGTTTGATTGTTGCAGTTAGATTGGAGATTAGGTGATTGGCTATGAAATTAGAGCGTAGAGATTAAGGAAATAATCTGACAATCTCTAATCTCTAAGCTCTAACTTAAAAGCTAATCCCTAACTTTCCAGCCCAGCCTTCATCGTTTCTACGATTCTGCGCACATCTGCCTCCGTCACCCAAGGACCTGCGGGCAGACACATCCCCACGCGGAAGATGGCTTCACTCACTCCGTTCACATAAGCCGGAGCTTCGCGATAAACAGGCTGCTTGTGCATCGGCTTCCAAACCGGACGGCTCTCAATGCCCGCCTGGTCAAGCCAAACACGCATGGCCTCCACGTTATCATTGGGCTGACAGTCGGTCGTAGCCGAAGAAGCTGTGTGAATCACACCAGCTGCCCCACCGACAGCCCCCTGCACTACCTGACGGTAAGCCGCGTCTTGACCTTTCACACGCAAAGAAGGATCAAGCGTCACCGTACAGAGCCAGAAATTACTGTCGTACACACCACCTGCCGGTTGTTTGTGCACCGTGATGCCCTCCACATCGGCCAACAGTTCCTCATAGAGTGCCTGTACGCGCTTGTGGTGGTCAATGTGTTCCTGAGCCACCGTCATCTGTCCGCGACCGATACCCGCACAGATGTTGCTCATGCGATAATTGTAACCAATCTCTTCGTGCTGATAGTAAGGATAGCTCTCGCGCGCCTGCGTGGCATACCACATCACCTTCTGCCAAGCCTCTGCATCGGGACAAATCAACGCACCGCCGCCCGAGGTCGTAATCATCTTGTTACCGTTGAAGCTCAACACACCGTAACGGCCAAAGGTACCCAAAACTTGTCCCTTATACTTCGAGCCAAAACCTTCAGCTGCATCCTCAATGACAGGGATGTCATACTTTCGAGCCACCGCCATCAAGGCATCACAATCATAGGGCATACCGTAGAGTGCTACCGGCACAATCGCCTTCGGTTTACGTCCCGTCTTAGCAATGCGGTCAGCAATGGCCTCGTCGAGCAACTTCGGATCCATGTTCCACGTATCAGGCTCACTGTCGACAAAGACGGGCGTCGCACCGAGATAGGTAATCGGATGAGAAGAAGCGCAAAACGTAAAGCTCTGTACCATCACCTCGTCACCGGGCTTCACACCGCAGGCTATCAACGCCAAGTGCACCGCAGCCGTACCTGCCGACAAGGCCACCACGCGTTTACCCTCGCCCACAAAGGCTTCGAGATCTTGCTCAAAGCCATTGACATTCGGACCTAAGGGTACTACCCAATTTGTTTCAAATGCTTCTTGAATAAAAGCCTGCTCTTTGCCGCTCATGTGGGCAAGACACAGATAAATTCGCTTTTCCATATTTAAAACGATATAAAGTGAGAGGCAGAGGTTACCGTGTTTTTTGAGGATTTGGAATTTATGTCATTATTCAAAGTCCGTAAATTCCCTACCCTAAACAATCTAACCTTCTACTTTTTTATCCAGATAACCAACTGTTATAAGACTACTATCTTATTTTTAAACAATCTGTTTTGTTTCTACACTAGAGAATTTAATGAAATTACTTATCACTGTTTTCATTCCTATCGGCAAATGTTATACATCCAAGACCGACCTATAGGCAGACTGTTTCTACTTCTGTAAGGAATACTCAGTTCTAAATCTCCATTTTGAACCGCAAAATTAATAAACATATCCATATAAATGTTCCTACATCCCAATAAAAATAGGTTACATTTCATCATACAGAGTCTGAGATTAAAAAAACCTCCCTAAAACCATTCTCAAAAACATTTTCGACTTTTCTCCTAAGAATCCCACAAAGATTAACTACATTTGCCACGGTTCCTCCTACCATACAGAAGAAACTGAAAAACAACGCTAAACCATCTTCTCCCATTCAAAATACAACTCAACAACAGGAACTAAAATTCCCATTCATCCCTTCTCCTGATTTCTCTATAGAGTTTGCAAAAAATCTGCGAGACACAGGGAGTCCCGTACAAGGACTGCGGCACGCGTCGCACCCAAATTCGGGAGCCATATGAGCACTGCGACACGCGTCGCACCCCAATTCGGGAGCCGTATGAGCACTGCG
>Virginia_p1__coassemble_1686_pt1 | contig 10736 bp, 11 predicted proteins | sample Virginia_p1__metabat2_high_PE_007 | metagenome-assembled genome bin Virginia_p1
TCGCATTGTGGTAACACCCAATCATACGTACCATTGTGGTATCCTCCAGTCATAAGTACCATACAAATACAACGGATTCAGTCAGAGTGGCTGAATCCGTTTTCTTTTTAATTCCATACCATAATAGTTTATTTTTGAGGTTGTGTAATGTTGTTTACCTTATTCATTCTAGTAGACTCAAGGATTGGCAAATTGGTTTCTGTAGGCACATATATAACAGTTTTATTACTTAGATCTGACTGCTGACGTACCCAAAGATATTGTATGTAAGTGGGAGTTATACTGCCATTTTCAATACGAATTGCTTCTGCTGCACCTTTGGCTCTTTCGATTTCAGCTTGTGCATTGAGCTTTTCAGCTTCAAGATTAGCACGCGCTTCTTCAATTTTAATCTTACGATTCTGCTCGGCTTTCGCAAGTTCTGCTTTTCCCTCCATTTCTTGGGACCAAACATTATACCAAGGACGAATAAAGGCCATGCTAATTACGATAAGTACAACAGCTAGAATACCCAACAAAGCTTTCTTTATAAGGCCGAGGTTCGTATTCATACTATTCGAATTAAAAGGTTTATATTATTTGTTGCTTTCAAACTCTTTGGCAGAGATGCTAAATACTTCTTCATATGCTTAATGTTTTTGATTTCTGATGCAAAGATAAGAATTGTTTTTTCTTTTCTTCGGCAGTTGAAACAGGGATTATATCAGCGTTAATTAACGACATAAATGTGTCTATCAACTTTTGGGCTGCTGCTACTATATTAGTGCCAACTTCCATTCAAAAATAATTGGCAAAAATGTTATCACCTACATAACTTTCTCCTATCTTAATCAAGAGAGAAGGACTAGTTTCTCTTAATGCTGAGATCCCGAGTTTATTGCAAAGTATATCCTTACAGAAATACTCCCTTACTACTTAGTCACTACTTCTTACTACTTCTTACTACTTCTAGTGTTACTTCAATAAATATTCAATGAGCACTCATTTTCTTTGCACTAATGAGTATTACCCGAAAAAATATGTCCACCTTTGCACCGTTCGCACCGAGGGCATCCCCTTCACTCCTCCTCCACTCCATCCCCGAGGTGCGAACCCCAATAAGAACGGCCAGCTCTTACATCCTTAGAGCTGGCCGTTATCGTATATCCCCCGCACCTTGTGAAGAAGAATGCGGGGGACTTTAAGTTTACAGGCAAGAGGAGTTATTCCTCCCCATGACAGGCAGGATGATTAAGCAGCCCTTTTCAAGGTGGTTAGCTTCAACTAGATGCAACAGATAGCCAGAAGCTTGATTTGCCTATTAAAATAGAATCTCTACCTTTGCTCCTAGAAAGCCAGCCAACAGGCAAAAGTAATGCACTTTTGTTACTAGTTTGTTACCCACCTACTTATGGATGACTGGTTTTCTTTTATAAATCAACGATTTCAATCAACAAACAAACTTTATATAAGATTATGTACACTGTAGACGAACTCAACGACCGACTGATTGACCTTTCATTCTCCGAAGATATTGGTGATGGCGACCATACCACCCTGTGTTGCATCCCTGAGGATGCGATGGGTAAATCAAAGCTACTCATTAAGGAAGAAGGCATCTTGGCAGGTATGCGCATCGCGAAGGAAATCTTCCACCGCTTTGATCCCACCATGGAGGTAGAACAATTCATGGAAGACGGCGCACACGTGAAACCAGGCGATGTGGCAATGATTGTCACGGGCAAAGTACGTTCGTTGTTGCAAACGGAACGCTTGATGCTTAACGTGATGCAGCGCATGAGCGGTATCGCTACGATGACGGCGAAGTACGTGAAGCGTCTGGAAGGTACGAATACCCGTGTGCTTGATACGCGCAAGACGACTCCGGGTATGCGTATGCTGGAAAAGGAAGCTGTAAAAATCGGTGGCGGCGTAAATCACCGCATCGGCCTCTTCGACATGATTTTGCTGAAAGATAACCACGTGGATTTTGCGGGTGGCATTGCCAATGCACTGGATCGTTGTGCCGCTTATCAGAAGGAGAAAGGACTGAATCTGAAAGTGGAAATTGAGTGCCGTTCCTTTGACGAAATTCGCCAAGTAATGGAACACGGTGGTGCTGACCGCATTATGTTGGATAACTTCTCAGTGGAAGACACGAAGAAGGCTGTCGAACTGATTGATCACCGTTTTGAAACGGAATCGAGCGGCGGCATTACTTACGATACGCTTCGCGATTATGCTGAATGCGGCGTCGACTACATTTCGGTAGGTGCATTGACGCATTCGGTAAAAGGTTTGGACATGTCTTTCAAGGCGTGCTAAACATTGTTGTAGCTGTGAGATTATGAGGTTATAAAGTTACGCTTCTTCACCCATCAAAAATTGAGGAGGCAAGGTGATAAAGTAGAGGATAACAAGTATTCGATAAGCATTTCTGTTGAACTTACGAATAATCCATGTTCCTCAGTAGTACTTTACACCCAACGTAACTTTATAACCTCAGATTTTAATATCTAACTCTTCCTATATTATACATTACATGAAGAAACAATTCTTAGGTAAAATGGCATTTGCGCTATGTGCTACCTTGGCAGGCAGTGTTCCCAGCGAAGCATGCACCAGTTTTTTGGTCGGCAAGAAGGCTTCGACGGACGGTTCGGCATTTATTACCTACAACCAAGATGATTACGGCATGTTTGGCCGTTTGCTCTACCTCCCGGCTGCGGATCACGCTCCTGGCACCATGCGCCGCGTGGTAGACGGAGATACGAATCATTACCTCGGTGAAATAGCGGAAGCTCCGCATACCTATGCGGTGATGGGTTATATCAATGAGCACCAGGTAGGCATCACGGAAACGACCTTCGGAGGTCGAGAGGAGTTGATGGATCCGAAGGGTATCATTGACTATGTGAGCCTGATGACGATTGCGTTGCAACGTTCGAAAACTGCACGCGAGGCTATCCAGGTAATGACGAGTTTGGTCGATCAATATGGCTATGCTTCGAGCGGTGAAAGCTTTTCGATTGTAGACAAAAACGAAATCTGGATTTTGGAGATGATTGGTAAGGGTGCGGACGAAAAGGGTACCGTATGGGTGGCGGTACGCATTCCCGATGACTGCATAGCCTGTCATGCCAATCACAGTCGCATTCATAAGTTTAACCGAAAGGATAAGCAAAATGTGCTTTGTTCGAAAGACGTAATCAGTTTTGCACGTAAGAAGGGTTACTTTAATGGTAAGGATGAAGATTTCTCATTTTCATCAGCTTATGCACCTGCAGACTTTGGCGCAATACGTTATTGCGAGGCACGCGTATGGAGCTTCTATAACCGTTGGGTGAAGGGCATGGATCGCTATTTGGACTTTGTAGACGGTCGTCACATCGGTCAGGCAGAGGTAATGCCGCTTTACTTTAAGCCGAAGCAGAAACTATCGTTACAAGACGTGATGCACTCGATGCGTGACCATTACGAAGGTACCCCCTTTGACGTAACGAAGGATGCAGGAGCAGGTCCTTACGGTGCACCGTATCGTCCCACGCCGCTGGAGTGGGAACATGAGGGCAAGCGTTACTTTAACGAACGTCCCATCTCAACACAGCAGACTGCGGGTACGTATGTGGTACAAATCAGACCACAACTGCCCGACGCAGTAGGTGGCATTGTATGGTACGGAAACGATGATCCGAACATGGTACCCTATACGCCGGTGTATTGCTCAGCCAAAGAGGCACCTGCTTGCTACGACCCGAAGGATGCAGACGGAGTTACCTTCTCCTGGAAGTCGGCTTTCTGGATTCAAAACTGGGTTTCAAACATGACGTACCCGCGCTATAACCAATTGTTCCCAAGCTTGGAGGAGGTGCGGAATGAGTTGGAAGGTCAGTACATCAAGGATGTAGCTGCAGTCGATCAAAAAGCGTTGACTCTGCTGAAGGAAGCTCCAGCTCGCGCTAAGGCATATTTGACGGATTTCTCTAATCGCTGTGCCAACGAGATGCTGAACCGCTGGATACAGTTGGGACAGTACTTGGTAGTGAAGTATAATGACCAAACGATAAGACCAGAGAAAGATGGCAAATTTGAATTGACTCCAGACGGATTGGGTGCTCGTCCGGAACGTCCGGGTTATAGCGATGCATACAAGAAAGTCATCGTAAAGGATACAGGTGACAAGTACTTGGTTCCCTAACTCTTCGAGAACTTCAAATACAAATACATTTCATGCAAAGGCTCTGAAACAAAGGCACAACTCCTTTGCTTCAGAGCCTTCCCTGGATAAGCAGGTTTACTCACCCACGAGAGAAGTATGTGAGCAGAAAAGTGTACTAACATCGTAGCTGTTGCTGAAAATAGATTTTTCGACGCACCTTTCTCTTGAGTGAACAAGATGAATCTGCTCCTAAATGCTTAATTGCTGAATCGTGTTACGGCTTAAAACGAGTGAACACGCGCGAAGCGATGATGCGAAGTACAATTCCGGCTTACCCTATAAACAGACCCCATCCCATGCAACTACTCTTAGCTTCTGCAAAGCTGATGCACGACCAGACACCCACGTTACCCCTTGCCGAATTAAGCGAACCTGCTTTTGAACAGGAGGCTCGCTGCTTTGTAAACGACTTGAAGGCTTACACGCCCGATGAACTGCAAGCGCTCTATCAATGCAATGAGACGATTGCACGCCAGAATCATGCACGCTTTGCAGCATTTGAGCGTGAATCACCAACTATTCCGGCATTATTTGCCTACAACGGGCAAGCTTACAAACACTTGAATGCCAACACTATAGATTTAGATAGCTTAATCTATGCTCAAAGTCACCTTTGGATAGTATCTTTCCTATACGGATTGCTTCGTCCGCTGGATGGCATTCATCCGTACCGCTTAGAGGGACGTGCCGAATTGGCCACTGCTGGCGGAAAAACGCTCTTTGAATACTGGAGACCGAAACTGACCGAGCTGCTCGTGAAGGCGGTGAAGGCCGATGATGGTTGCTTAGTGTGGCTGGCTCCCGATGAGTTTACGCATTTGGTAGATTGGAAACGCTTGAATAGAGAGCTGAAGGTTGTCCGCCCCGTCTTTCAAGTGGAAAAGGACGGAAAGCGACGTACACAGGCGGTGTGGGCAAAAACGTGTCGCGGGGCGATGGCGCGAATGGTCTTGCTGAAACGAATCTCTAGGCCCGAAGACTTATCTGCCTTTGCCTACGAGGGCTTCCATTACGAGCCCGCTGAAGGGGATCAGGAATATCCTTTATTCGTCAGATTCAATCTATAAGTAATATTTGCTCGAGTAAAAATTAAACTTCGCACTCGCGAGCGAATGAATGCGCTTAACAAGTGGTAAAGGATGGAAGGTTGACAACGGAATGACATTTCGCAAAAGAATCGCTAAAATCTTCCCTTATATTTTTTACGCAAGGCTTTGGAGATTCAAAATCTTTTCTTCAATTTTGCAAAGCGAATAGCACATATTCATTTATTAAATACGTTCATTATCATGGAAAACAATGTACAGTCTCTCAGTGGACTTAAAAAAGAAGATTTCCAAAGAGTCATAAAAGGCAAAGAGGTAGACCTCTATTTCCTTCGCAATGCGAACGGAATGGAGGTGGCTGTCACCAATTACGGTGGTTCACTCGTTGCGATTATGGTTCCAGACCGCGATGGCAAGTACGCAAACGTGATTCAAGGACACGACAACATCGAGGATTGCATCAACTCTCCCGAACCCTTTTTGAGCACCCTGGTTGGTCGCTACGGCAACCGTATTTGCCATGGCAAGTTCAGACTCAATGGCAAAGAGTATGACTTGGCCATCAACAACGGTCCCAATCACTTGCACGGCGGACCTACCGGTTTTCATGCCCGCGTATGGGATGCAGAACAAATCAATGAGCGTACGCTCGTGCTCCGTTATGTTTCAGCGTATTACGAAGAGGGCTTCCCTGGTGAACTTTCGATGACCGTCATGTATTCGCTGAGTGACGACAACGAACTAAAGATAGACTACAAAGGCACTACAAATAAGAAAACGGTGGTCAACATGACTAGCCATGGTTTCTTCTCACTCGCTGGTATTGCCAATCCTACTCCTACTTGTGAGGACGTTATCTGCCAGATTAACGCAGATTTCTACATACCAATTGATGAAAACAGCATTCCTACGGGCGAAATCCGTAGCGTGAAAGGTACTCCCTTCGACTTTACGACTCCTCACCGTGTCGGCGACTTCATTGACGACACAGACAATGAACAGATTCGCAATGGTGCGGGTTATGACCACTGCTTTGTGCTCAATAAAAACGAACCGGGCGAGCTGACCTTTGCAGCTAAGATTATAGAACCGAAGAGCGGACGCTCGATGGAAGTGTACACGACGGAGCCAGGCGTGCAATTCTACTCTGACAACTGGGCTGACGGCTATAAGGGTCAGCACGGAGCTACTTTCGGACGTCGCTCAGGACTCTGCTTCGAAGCACAACACTTCCCCGATAGTCCGAACCGTGCTTACTTCCCGCCCGTGGTTCTGAAACCCGGACAAGTATATACGCAAAAGACAATCTATAAGTTTGGCGTAGAAAAATAAACGGATATCCACAACATTGTATCGGTTAAAAGATTTGGTGATGAAGTACTTATGCTTCGGGTGCGAATCTAAAGGTTCTACTGAACAAGTACTTGGACTAGCCGCAAGACTCCGAGACTTTTAGCCGATACAGTGGTTTCCTATTTAAAACAAATTTTACCAATGATCAGCCCATGAGGTTTAGAAGTAAAAAGTGTATGCTGAAAGTCAATGCTTGATAGCTCAACCTTCGAACTCAACCTCTCTTTTATGGTATATTGGTAGCGTACGCTTTTTTTAATCTCCTAATCTTCGAACATCTATTTAATCACTAACTAATTATCTTTCTATTTTAAACGACATGAGTAATTCTCAGAAACAGTGGGGAGCCATCATCGTGATGATCGCGCTCTTCGCCATGATTGCCTTCGTGACGAACCTCTGTACACCGATGGCAACCATCATCAAGAACCAGGGCGAAATCTCAAACGTACTCGCTCAGATTGGTAACTATGGTAACTTCGTAGCTTACTTGGTAATGGGTATCCCCGCTGGTATGCTTATCGCTAAGTTTGGTTACAAGAAGACGGCGCTTATCGGTCTCATTGTAGGTATGCTGGGTATTGGTATTCAGTGGTACAGTGGTCAGATTCCCGTGGAAGGCAATGTAGGTCTTGTATTCGGTGTGTACCTTGTAGGTGCTTTCATCGCTGGTCTCTGCATGTGTATCCTTAACTGCGTAGTTAACCCGATGCTCAACCTCCTTGGTGGCGGTGGAAATTCTGGTAACCAGTTGATTCAGATTGGTGGTGTGTTCAACTCTTCTGCAGCTGTAGCTTGCTACATCTTGATGGGTGCGCTCATTGCTGATGCTTCGAAGGCTAAAATTGCGGACGCTACGCCCGCACTCTTGATAGCCTTAGCAATTTTCGCAATCGCATTCGTCGTAATCTTCTTTACGAAGATCGAAGAACCAGAACAAGCTCCCGTTCGCGTAGACCTCATCAAGGGCGCAATGAGCCACAGCCACTTCGCACTCGGTGCTTTGGCTATCTTCCTTTACATGGGTATTGAAGTTGGTGTGCCTAACTTTGTACAGCAGTATCTCATTGCCGACGGTATCCCTGCTTCTACGGTAGGTATGTTGGTTGCTGTTTACTGGTTTATGATGTTGATTGGTCGTTTCGTAGGTGCCAGCATCGGTAGCAAGGTGAGCAGCCGCACCATGATTACCACGGTTTCGACGTTGACCATCGCTCTGGTTGTATTCGGTATGTTTGCTCCCGTTGACGTGAAGGTAAGCTTCCCGGGGGTTGACTGGGGTAGCCTCACGATGGTATGGCAGGATGTACCGGTTGGTATCTTTGCTTTCCTCCTCGTAGGTCTCTGCACTTCTGTAATGTGGGGTGCTATCTTTAACATGGCCGTTGAAGGTCTTGGCAAATACACGGCTATCGCCAGCGGTATCTTTATGACGATGGTGTTCGGTTGCGCTGTGATGATGTTCATCCAAGCTTCTGTAGCTGACGCTGTAGGTTATATCAACAGCTTCTGGGTAGTCGTATTCTGTGCTGCTTACCTCCTCTTCTATGCTTTGGTAGGTAGCCGCGTAAATAAGCGTGAAGAATAATTCGTATTAACTAACCTCCAGGCAATAGTGAGAGAGGAATTTGCTGCGTGAAGACTGAACATGGGTATGAAAAAGGGGCTTCTCCCCTACTCTCTGCTTTGCAACTTATACTCCTCAACTTCCGCTCTTGCCTTGCCTCTATAAATTTTACAACTCATGAAATTAACAATCGAAGATGTAAGAAGCCGTTTCATTGAACACTTTGACGGCACCACGGGATCAGTATATGCTTCACCCGGTCGTATTAACCTTATCGGCGAACATACCGACTACAATGACGGTTTCGTGTTCCCGGGTGCTGTACAGCAAGGCGTTATTGCCGAAATCAAGCCGAACGGTACGCGCAAGGTTCGCGCATACTCTATTGACTTGAAGGATTATGTAGAATTCTCTTTGGACGACGAGCAGGGTCCCTCTGCTACGCACTTCCGTTTTATCTTCGGCGTTTGCCGCGAAATGATGAAGCTAGGCGTGCCTGTTGAAGGTTTCAATACAGCTTTTGCTGGTGATGTACCCCTTGGCGCAGGTATGTCTTCTTCTGCTGCTCTCGAAAGTACTTATGCTTTTGCATTGAACGATCTCTTTGGTGAGAATAAAATTGATAAGTTTACTTTGGCTAAGGTTGGTCAGGCTACGGAACACAACTACATCGGTTGCAACTGTGGTATCATGGATCAGTTCGCATCTGTATTTGGTAAATCAGGTAGCTTGATACGTTTGGACTGCCGCTCTTTGGAATACAAATACTTCCCCTTTGATCCGCAGGGTTACAAGCTTGTTTTACTTAACTCTCAAGTAAAGCACGACTTGGCTTCTTCTGCTTACAACGATCGTCGCAAGAGCTGCGAAAATGTTGTAGCAGCTATTCAGAAGCACCACCCCGAGGTAGGTTCACTTCGTGATGCTACTTACGACATGTTGGATGAAGTCCGTGCAGAAGTTAGCGAAGAAGATGCATTGCGTGCTAAGTACGTGATTGGTGAAAAGTATCGCGTACTCGAAGTTTGCGTTGCATTGGAAGAAGGTGACTATGAAGAAGTTGGTAAAAAGATGTATGAAACGCACTACGGTCTTAGCAAGGAATATGAAGTTTCTTGCCCCGAACTTGACTTCCTCAATGAGGTAGCTCACAGTTGTGGCGTAACGGGTTCTCGAATCATGGGCGGTGGCTTCGGCGGTTGCACAATCAACCTCGTAAGCGATGACCTCTATGAGAACTTCATTGAAACAGCTAAAAAAGCATATAAGGAGAAGTTTGGTAAAGAGCCTATTGTAATTGATGTTGTTATCGGTGACGGCGCTCGTAAGCTTTGCTAAAATTCTGAATATACTTATTGTAATAATATGAGGGTGGATTCTAGTTGAATCCATCCTCATATTATGTTTAAGTCTATGTTGGGATCCAATGTTCATAATGAAGCATCAGTCAAATTATTCAATGGTTCTATGGATGATAGCTCAAAATTATCTATAGTTTCAGCATGTATGAACCAATTCAGTTACTTAGGGGTCTAAGACACACTTTTGGAGACAGTATCACAGTATCAACCGAGAGATAGCTTTATACTGAAAAGTTCCACTAAAGAGGAACCGATTACTATCTATCTTATCGATGAAGTCAGGGATATAGCTCTTGATGCTTATTCCATTGGTATAAGTGAAAGAATGGTTCATGGGTGGGAATATCCAGACGAATATGACAATAATGGGGATATCCCTTCTGATGCAGTGTTCATTTCCAAAGAGGTGTACTACAAGGTTAAGGATCTTATGAAATCATTTGTAAATGAATCGCATAACTATATTCAGGAAAATGTCATTGCAGGTGATTTTGTCATTGAACCTAAAAGGTATTATTATGGTAGGTTTATAGAAATTGTCCCCAAAAATGGAGCCAACAAAAGAAGTCTTGGAAGAAGCTAAAACACTGCCTGCACTCACTATTTCCAATCTCTATCAGGAAATCATCCGTAACGGCATCAAACACCCAAAGATTGTACTGGCACAAGCCATTCTGGAAACGGGCTGATTCCGTTCACCGCTCTGCTGGGACAGGCACAACCTGTTTGGTCTTACCAAGACCAAAACCAGAAAGTACTATGAGTTCAACCATTGGATGGAAAGTGTCCGGGCTTACTTATACCAAGGTGCAGTATCGGTATGGTCAAAAGAACTGGATAAACTCCAGCGATGTAGATTATCTGAAATGGCTACGTGCCATTGGCTATGCGGAAGACCCCAGATACATACAAGCAGTGGTACAAGTGATGAAACAGTATCTGTAGCTTGGAAGGCCAAAGAAAAAGCACCTTTCTTTGCTCATTTCCATACTTTTTACGAACTTCGTGTCATTACTGCAACAACTCAGAAAAAGAAGAAACAACTATATAATGAAAGAAGAATGCTTGATATGCCAGGCTCCGCTGGAGTATCTGGAAACGGAAACGCTGATGGAGTGCGCACTCTGCCACCGACAGGAAATGAGCCAAACGCGCTGCATCAACGGACACTATGTCTGCAACGAATGCCATACGAAGGGAATGGATGCCGT
>Virginia_p1__coassemble_1731_pt1 | contig 10496 bp, 10 predicted proteins | sample Virginia_p1__metabat2_high_PE_007 | metagenome-assembled genome bin Virginia_p1
AGAGCACGTGATTTGTAATCTCGGGGTCGTTGGTTCGAATCCGACAAGAGGCTCTCAAAAAACTATCGATTTAAGCGTATGCTAATTAAAGCATACGCTTTTTTCGTATTCATTCGTTTAGACTATCTTTGTTTACTTGAAAACTACATGGGCTCACTCGATAAAACCAAGGATTCTAATCTCCGAAGGGAGTAGCTTAATCCAAGACAGACCCATAAAATCTCCTTCCTCCCACTTTCTAAAGCAATCCTACTTAGATAACTTCCATAGACTCCCTATCATACCGCTACTCATTATGTCACTCCAGTTCTCTTCTTTACGCCCCTGCGAACCCGAAGACCTAGAATTACTCTACACGATTGAAAATGATCGCGAGCTTTGGGATACATCAAACGCAGACGCTCCCTATTCTCGTTACGCCATCAAGCAATATATCGCAGCCGCCGAACCTATACAAGTTTGCGGAGAACTTCGCTTAATCATCGATGCGATTAACGAAGAAGGAAAAAAAATAGCTGTCGGACTCGTAGATCTTACCGATTATTCTGCTCTTCATGCCCGTTCCGAAGTAGGAATTGCCTTACTCAAAGAGTTTCGAGGCATGGGATTGGGAAAAGCTGCACTACAAGATTTGGCTACGATCGCAAAAAATCGCCTCCGAATTCATTCGCTCTACGCAATTATTTCAACAGACAACGAGACCTCTCTACATCTCTTTGAATCTATTGGTTATCAGGTTATTTCAATTCTTCCCCAATGGCATTTCATCCGAGGAAAGTATGTTGACGCAAAAATAATGATGAAGTTTTTTTGAAAAAAGTGCGCTGAAAGTTTGGTACTTACTGAAATAGTTGTACCTTTGCACTCGCAATCGGGAACGAGAGCACAACACGAAGAAAATACAACTTCAAGGTGCGTTAGTTCAGTTGGTTAGAATACATGCCTGTCACGCATGGGGTCACGGGTTCGAGTCCCGTACGCACCGCCAACTTTTGGTACCCTGACCGAGTGGCTAGGTAGCGGTCTGCAAAACCGTGTACAGCAGTTCGAATCTGCTGGGTACCTCACTCAAGCGAGTAGTTTTCAACTACTCGCTTTTTTATTCTCAACACTTCAGCTGACTGACGTTGATTCTGCAAAAGCAATGTTGTTGATCGGACGCTACTGATCCTACTGAAGTCAAAATGAAAGAGACGCATCGTTCCAAGCGGAAGGATGCGTCTCTTTTGTTTAGCTCTTAGAAAAAGCTACGATGCTGATAGGAATTACAAAGATGACTACTTTTCGAATACACGCGAAGGTGTTATCAATACGCCTCGCTTGGGATTGAAGGTGCCGATATGGCAATGAGGATGCACAGAGGACTCAAAAAGACGAAGAAACGTGTGTACCGAAAAATTCATCGTATCATAAACCACGCAGCCGTAGGAACGATTGGCTAACTGCGAAGATAGATGACCTTGGGGCAAGGAGCTTTCGTCAGCACTCAAATAATCCATATTCAAACCATACTCTTCCGCCAACTGGCGCACCGCGTCTGAGGCTCGCCCAATATAAAGCATAGACTCTGTTTCGTCCTTTGATTGGCGAGGGTGCAAGAAACGATTGAGCTCACGCATTTGCTGCATAACCAAGGCCATTGCCGCACGCATCAGAATGGCTGACTTAATGGGGAGGGATAAAAGTATGTTGTAATGACGATAATGCTTGCGGAAGAAGATGAGCATGGCTTCATAGAAGACATGAACATAACGATAGGTATTCTTCTTCGTACTTTCTCCCTTATAATGCAGAATCGAAGTAGGGCAATAGTAATTGTGATAGCCAGCCTTGAGCAAACGGAAGGAAAGATCGATGTCTTCTCCATACATGAAGAAGGTTTCGTCAAAACTTCCTACTTTTCGCAATGCGGCAAGCGGAATCATCATGAAGGCACCCGATACCACTTCTATTTGCGTGGCACGATCTAAAGGCAAATACTGCATGTAATACTTGCCCCAACGCGGACTCTGGGGGAACAATGAGGTCAAACCTGACATCTTGCAAAGGGATACCCAGGGAGAAGGTACACCTCGGCGCGATTCAAGTGCAAAACTGCCGTTTGTATGCAACATCTTCACCCCCATGGCACCTAAATCGGGATGAAGCTCTGCTTCAGCAAACGCATCGGCCAACGTACGCTCTGTAAGCAAGGTATCGGGATTGAGAAACAATACGTACTTACCCCGTACACGGTCAAGCACTTGGTTATTGGCCTTTCCAAAGCCTACATTGCGCTTATTGGCTATCAAATGTAAATGTGGATAGGTCGCCACCGGGAAATGACGGCGCAAATAAGCTATCGTATCATCCTTTGAACAATTGTCAACTACATATACCTCCAATTCATTCAGACTGATTCCCTGACTTCGGAATATGGAAAGCAAACACTGCTCTACGAAGTGCTTGACATTGTAACTGACGATAATAATGGATATTCTCATGGGAGAACTTCTATGATTTTCTGATTATGAGATCGGTTTACTTGTTTACAGACCAACAAGTTTCTTGTGTTCCATTGGTTACTCGCTCCGTTTAGGCATACAGAATACGTAGGCCATCAGTCCGATAAGTAAGCCAAAAAGCGGAGTGGTGGTGCTCAGCAAAGCATAATACATGCCTAGATTAAAGAACAGGAAACCACCCATTAAAAGAATGCGATATAGATTCCATCGCTCCCGACTGACAGGATTGGCCATCAAAGCCTTGCGGACGAAAGTGAAGTGAAACCATTTCAATGAGAGCCAAGGAACAACTAACAGCAGAGCAACACAGACCATTTGAATAGCGTACAAACCTTCTGCTGTGACAGCTAAGTAACCTGTCGGCAACACCTCGGCCTCAGACAGTGCGGCACCTAATGCTACCAAAAGCCAAACAGCATAATAGACTATGCGAGCAACACGTATGTTGGAAGTAACGGATGAAGAATGATGTTCAGACATATTCATAACATTTCAAGTATTAAGGAGGCGATTTCAATAAGATACGCGTACGAAGGAAGTGCATGACCCGGGAGTTGACAAGAAATCGCACTTTGAAAAACCCTAATTATAGCAATTTATTGCATTTTCCTACGAATAGTTAAGAACGGAAAGGACGGCAAAAAGCCCAATGCCATAAAAAAAGGACGAAACACCTTCGTCCCTATGGTCTTGCAGATTACTTTAAAGGAGTACGTCCCATAAGGGAACGTCCTAAAGTAACCTCGTCTGTATATTCCAAGTCATCGCCTACGCTCACTCCTCGTGCCAAGACTGAAAGTTTCACTCCTGTACCCGACAAACGACGGGAAATAAAGAAGTTGGTCGTATCTCCTTCCATCGTAGGATTGAGCGCCAGAATCAATTCCTCTACCCCACCCGCTTCTACGCGTTTGAAAAGGGAATCTAACTCTAAGTTGGAAGGCCCGATGCCGTCTACTGGTGAAATAACGCCTCCGAGCACGTGGTACAGTCCGTGAAACTGCCCCGTATTCTCAATCGACATCACGCTGTGGATGTTTTCAACCACACAGATGAGCGAACGATCTCGGCGTGGGTCTGCGCAAATATCACAAAGTTCCGTATCGGAGAGATTGTGACACACGTGACAGTGTTTCACATCGTCACGCAAATGGGTTAGGCTATCACTAAAAGAGTGAACGACGTCAGCATCTTGCTTGAGCAGATACAAGGCAAAGCGCAGAGCCGTTTTTCGCCCTACGCCAGGCAAACGAGTTAATTCCTGCACCGCCTTCTCCAGCAGCTTTGAAGGATATAGTTCATTTATCATTTCACATGTATGTTTTTTGAAAGTTCAATGCTTTATCAAATCCCAACAAAGAGTATCCTTGAGTATGCAGAGTTGATTGCATTGATCTTTAGGGCACGATTCTCAGCCACACCAACGCGAATCAATATCCGCTCGAATCAGGACTAAAGAATCTTCCGTTTTAAGCGGAACAAAGTTACGGCATGAGTAAAGAAGTTCCAAGAAATCAATACACTCTTCCCCCCTTCTACGGCAAAATGGAGGGGGAGTAGGGACGTTTTACTATCTTATTGCTACCTTCGCAGCCAAAATTGGGGAACAAATGTGATCAGCTCACCCTTCTCAAAGGGGAGTTCGCACAGAAGCGAAGCTGAAAATCGCATCTTCAAGCATGAAGATCTTGCAAACAAGGTTCCCTGTTTCTCTTTGTGAAGTACATCCATTCCTTCCCCTAACAACCGAACACTATGCAAATCAAATCCGCCGAATTCCTTATCAGCAACAGCCGGGCAGACCGTTGCCCCGACAGCAACCTGCCCGAATATGCCTTTATCGGACGAAGCAATGTGGGCAAGAGTAGCCTCATCAATATGCTCACGGGTCGCAAAGCACTCGCCATGACTTCCTCCACACCGGGCAAGACCATGCTTATCAACCACTTTGTCATCAATAACAACTGGTACTTGGTCGACCTGCCCGGATATGGTTATGCCAAACGCGGCAAGCGCGAAATGGAGAAGCTCAAGAATCTGATTAACTACTACGTATTGGAGCGCAAGCAGCTGACTTGCCTCTTTGTGCTTATCGACTCACGCCTTACGCCTCAGGCTGTCGACATGGAGTTCATTCACTTCCTGGGTGAACACGGAGTTCCCTTCGGCATCATCTTTACCAAGGCGGACAAGCCACGCCCTACGGAGTTGCGCAAAAACGTAGATACCTTCCTGCGCCGATTGGCTGAAGAGTGGGAAGAACTTCCTCCTTACTTTATTACCAGTAGTGAGAACCGTCGCGGACGCGAAGAGTTTCTCAACTACATCGCACAAGTCAATGCCGCTATCAAAGAAGGCGCCAACCCCACTACGGAGGAGTAGAAGAATTGACAAGTTTAGGAGTTTAGCAACAAGCTTATGCGACATTTCAAAGCAGCCCTCATCGCAACGGCACTGATTATCGCTGCCGTTTCGCTGATATTCTCCCACCGCCTCACGCGTGCCCTCTTTCAGGAAGAGGAATCTAAGATGGAGGTGTGGGCGGCTGCTATGCGTTCGCTGACTGCTGCCGATGAACATACGGACTTGAACCTGGTGCTGAAAATTATTAACAGTAACCACACCATCCCGGTGATTGTAACTGACCAGCACGGTAGTATTCTTGCCTCGCGTAATCTGTCGCCCGAACCGACAGGCACTGATTCCCTGCAACAACTCAAGGACATTGCTGCACGCATGAAAGCGCAGGGACAGTGCATGAAGATGGAACTGACACCTACAGGCGAAACGGCTCAACCGGCTGACTACCTTCAGGTATACTACGAAGAGTCGGTTTTGCTGCGACGTTTACGGCTCTACCCCTACGTTCAACTGGGCGTAGTGACGCTCTTTGTCATTATCGCCTTTGTGGCCTTGGTTGTTTCGAAACGTGCAGAGCAAAACCGCGTATGGGTGGGACTTTCGCGAGAAACGGCTCACCAACTGGGCACCCCCATCTCTTCACTCATGGCTTGGAGCGAAGTGCTACGCGAAACGTATCCCGACGACCCCTTATTGCCCGAAATGGACAAGGACGTACGTCGACTTCAACTCATAGCTGAACGTTTCTCAAAGATAGGTTCTGCGCCCGAACTCGAAGTACAGGATGTGCGCGACGTTGTGCAACGGGTTATAGAATACTTTGACCGTCGAACATCCCAGAAAGTTGTATTTCACTTTGAGCCCTCTCCCCTTCCCCTCCCTGCTCGCATCAACGCTCCCCTCTTCGAATGGGTGATAGAGAATCTCTGTAAGAATGCTGTGGACGCGATGGAAGGAAATGGGCACATTACGGTACGGCTCCAGGCTGTTTCTACAGGCACACACATCGAAATCAGCGATACGGGCAAAGGCATTCCCCACAAACATTTCAAAAGCGTGTTCCGTCCGGGATTTACGACTAAGAAACGAGGTTGGGGCTTAGGACTTTCGCTTGCCAAACGCATCGTTGAAGAATATCACCACGGACACATCTATGTAAAGGACAGCGAAGTGGGTAAAGGAACGACCTTTGCCATTGACATCGGATAAAAGGGGAGTTCAACTGCCCGAGGAGCTTCATGAATCCCCTACAAAAGGATAAACCAAACGCAAGAGAGGCACGCCTTCATCCATCAGAAGGTGTGCCTCTCTTGCGTTTCCGCTTTGCTAAGCAATTCTGTTTCCTTACAGTGACGAAAGAACATCAAGAATGCAAGGATATGTGGCCTCGTCGTGGAAGAATACACATTGACAACATCACAATGTGGCCTCGTCGGTTACGAGAACACATCTATACGGTATAAATGTGGCCTCGTCGTGGAAGAATACACATTGACAGCATCACAATGTGGCCTCGTCGGTTACGAGTACACATCTATACGGTGTCAATGTGTACTCGTAACCGAAGAGGCCACATCTTATGTAAACGAATCGCCTTCCGTCAGAGTTTGAAGGAATCCTTACGCTAACTCTACGACCGTGATGCCAGCACCACCGAATTGCACGTGTTCATCATGGAAAGAAGCCACACCCGGCACCGTTCGCAGATAGGTACGAACCAGTTCGCGCAAAGCTCCCGTTCCTGTACCGTGAAGGATACGTACACGTGCCTGTTCTAACTGAATAGCATCGTCAATAAAGTAAGAAACTGCGGTCATGGCTTCTTCGCCACGCATACCGCGCAAGTCAATCTCCTGTTTGAAGTGAAGTTTCTTCTCATACATCGCATCGCGCGTTTCTTTGCTCAAGAAAGTTGAAACCTTGCTCACTGAGGGCTCTGCCTTCGGCGCATCACAGCGTTCCAAACGTTTCAGTTGCACTTGAGTAAACATCATACCAAACAAGACCTTGGCTGAATTTCCCGAAACGCTTTCTACCTTACCAACCGTAGTCTGTCCCTTGATGCGTACATGGTCACCGGGCTGAAGGGGACGAGTGGTTCCAGCTAAAGCCGCAGCTGTAGCAGCACTTCGACCTCCCGCCACCTGACGCAAAGCCTGTGCAGCCGCTTCTTGACCCGCTACGTGGCGTTGCTTACCACTTTCACCTTCTTCCTTACGCTGTCTGCGACGCTGAATCTTGGCAATCTTGCGTGCAATGCGGTCTTGCTCGTCCGTATCACGCTCCAATTCTTCGCGGAAGTCAGCCAGTTCGGCACGCGCCTCGCGCGTCTTTTCTTTTTCTGCCTGCGCCTCACGAATCGAACGAATGGTGTTCTCAATACGGGCATTCGACTGTTCGAGCAGATGCTTGGCTTCCGCCTTAGCCTGTGCCATGACCGTGCGTTTCTCTTGTTGGAAGTCGGTCATCTCACGTTCGTAACGAGCTACGGTATCTTCCAATTGTTTCTCACGCGCCCGAATATTCCGACGTTTGTTTTCCCAATACATCTTGTCGCGCACGATGTCCTGCAGGTATTTGTCACTCATGACGTAATCCTGGCCGACAATGTCGATGGCGTATTGCACCACTTCCTCGGGAATACCAATTTTACGTGCTATTTCTATCGCAAAAGAGCTACCCGGATTACCTATCTGAAGAATGAAGAGCGGCTGCATCTGCGCACGGTCGTAAAGCATCGCCCCATTGATGACCACTGGGGTCTTTTCGGCAAAATGCTTCAGATTTTGGTAGTGCGTAGTGATAATACCACAAGCCGATATGCGCACAAAGCGGTGCAAGATTGCTTCCGCCAAGGCACCACCCACTTGCGGCTCCGTACCCCCTCCAAATTCGTCAATGAGCAAGAGGCTGCGACCACCCGCATGGCGCATCATCTCCTTCATGTTGAGCAAGTGTGAAGAATAAGTCGAGAGGTCGTTCTCCAAACTCTGTTCGTCGCCCATGTCCATAAAGATATCACGGAAAACACCGGGTTTGGAACGCTCGTCCACGGGAACAGGCATACCGCACTGAAGCATGTATTGCAACAAACCCGCCGTTTTCAAGCACACAGACTTTCCGCCGGCATTCGGACCAGAGATGAGCAGGATGCGACTGCCTCGTCGCAAAGAAATATCGAGCGGAATCATCTTGGCACCGTGTCGAGCCAACGACAGTTCCAACAACGGATGGCGAGCCTGCACCCAATCGATGCGGGGTTCAGCTGAAAGCTGCGGAACAATGGCTTGAAAGCCTTCACTAAACAATTGCAACGCACGAAGGTAGTCTACATGGCCTAAGAACTGAAGGGAAGCCAAAATAGCGGGTATGTGTGGACGAATGACAGCCGTCAGTTCCTGCAAAATGCGCATCACCTCTCGACGCTCGGCTGCCCGGAGCTCTCGGATACGGTTGTTGGCTTCCACCACCGCTTCTGGTTCGATAAAGACCGTCTTGCCCGTTGCACTTTCGTCGTGAACGATACCTTTTATCTTTCGTTTCAGTGCCGAAGCCACCGGAATCATCAAACGGCCGTCGCGCATCGTGGGCGAAACCTCCCGGTCGATGTATCCTGACGTCTGCGCTTCTTGAATAATGCTCCGCAAGCTGTGCGAAATGCTTCGCACCGTCACTTCGATTTGATGACGAACCGAAAGTAACTCTGAACTGGCTGTATCCTTTACTTTTCCGTATTTATTCAAGACCTGATCAATGCGGTCGACAATCTCAGGAAAGGTCGTAATGTCGCCACACATCCGGGCCAAAGCGGGAAAGGTGTAATGCTTCTGCGGCACGTCAGCCGCTACATGTTCCTCACCTTCACGTTCCCCGACAACGGGAGAGTCTGCTGTTTCTGCTTTTTCAAGTTCGCTTCGCCCCACTTGCTCGCACGTTTCGTCTGCGTCGTCCTCGCCTTCAGCCGAAGCCGTAAAAGCTTTAACGTACAGACTTACAGAGTGAATCGAACGTTTCAAATTGAATAAATCCAGCTCTTCGAGATAGGTACGTTCGGGCTTGACGCGAAGCAAAGCCTCGCGCACATCAAAGAACTCACATTCTAAGTCTTCCCCTTGGGTTGAAAAACGAATGTAGTCAGCAATTTCAGCCAATGCAGCTTCTACTTCCTCGTAGGAATCCAGAAAATGCAACTGGCGTTCCACCCACTCCGTTCCCAGGGAGGAAAGGCATCGGCCTTTGAGAAGGGTACGTATCTCGGTAAATCCTATCTTCCGTTCAAAATTGTCGGGATATATCATCATATCGTATGCTTTGCTTTTTGAGGCGCGAAATTAGTAAAAAACAACGGGATAGGGCCTCCTCCCTCAGTCCCGTCTGCCCACAGTCCCAAGAATCAGAGGGCGACCTGGGACGGATGTAAAGAACTGTTGTCAAAGCGATGAAATCCGAAGGCTGAATTTGCTACACCCATTCCTTCCCTTCCAGTTCCTTTCCTTGACACTTCCAACAAACGACTCCAAGCGCAATACATCCCCAACGATTCACCACAAGACCCACATTCTTCAAAAAAGTGAGAGGTTCGGCTCTGAATGGGGAAAAAGGCAGGAGGCAAGGGAACCTTTTTGAATGAAAAATAGTACTTTTGCGCGCAAAAATCGAATTTCCACCTTACATTACTTCTATTCATGGATAAGATTACAGTGCGTGACCGCGAGTTCACAGTCTCAATACCCGAAGCGAAGATTATGCAACGTGTGGCTGAGATTGCTGCACAAATTAATGCTGATCTGGAAGGCGAAAAGCCCCTCTTCCTTGCCGTTCTGAACGGTTCGTTTGTTTTTGCCGCCGACCTGATGCGAGGCATTACGACTCCCTGCGAGATTACATTCGTAAGAATGGCCTCCTATCTCGGTACAGAATCTACTGGAAAGGTTCAAGAACTCATTGGTCTGAAGGAAGATCTCAAGGGACGCACCGTTGTGATCGTGGAGGACATCATTGACTCGGGACTGACCATGCAAAACCTCCTGACGATGCTTGAAGCCAAGCAACCGAAGGAGATTCGCATTGCTGCACTTCTCGTTAAACCTGGCAACCTCAAGGTAAAATTGGACATTCCGTATTGCTGCTTCGAAATCCCTAACGACTTTATCGTAGGTTATGGTCTTGACTATGACGGCGAAGGTCGCAATCTCCGAAACATCTATACTGTTGTAGAATAAAAACAAGAGTTTCGGTACAGCAAGTACTGTCCGTAGCTCATTCATATACTCACTAAACTAAACAACTTCCTAAATGAAGAATATCGTTATCTTCGGCGCACCTGGTTCTGGTAAGGGTACGCAGAGCGACTTGCTCGTTCAGAAGTACGGCTTCAAGCACATCTCTACAGGTGACGTACTTCGTGCTGAAATCAAGAATGGTACGGAGTTGGGCAAAACTGCTCAAAGCTTTATTGACAAAGGTCAGCTCATCCCCGACTCTTTGATGATTGATATCCTTGCTGCAACTTATGATGCACTTTGTCCTTGCGAAGGAGTTATCTTTGATGGCTTCCCCCGCACGATTCCTCAAGCAGAAGCACTCAAGCAAATGCTTGCAGAGCGTAATACAGAAGTAGCAGGTATGCTT
>Virginia_p1__coassemble_1954_pt1 | contig 9097 bp, 6 predicted proteins | sample Virginia_p1__metabat2_high_PE_007 | metagenome-assembled genome bin Virginia_p1
GCAGATTAATGGGTCGCGGCATGCCGCGACCGTACAACACCTGCTCCTCATAGCAACAGTAACTTCCCTGCCATCTTGAAGGGCATACCAATGGAGCACGGCATCCCCGATGATCCTACAAACCCCATGCGCCCCGCCTGAAGTATACTTCGGGCGGGGCGCAAGTGTTATCAAGTCAAGAAAACAAGACTACTGTGCGGGAGCAGCCTGCTGTTGTTCAGGAGCCTCATCAATGAGATCCATGAACTGATCAAGTTTCGGAGTAATAATAATCTGTGTACGGCGGTTACGCTGCTTTCCCTTCGGCGTAGCATTGCTTGCAACGGGATTGTACTCACCACGGCCAGCTGCAGTCAAACGCTTCGGGTCAACACCATATTGATTTTGGAGTGCCTGAACCACTGAAGAAGCACGGAGCGTAGAAAGGTCCCAGTTATTACGGATGTTCTTCTGTGAGATAGGCACATTGTCCGTATTACCTTCGACCAGCACGTCGTAATCCTTATAATCGGCAATAATTTTAGCAATCTTCTCGAGTGTTTCGCCTGCGCGGTCACCAATCTCGTAGCTGCCGCTCTTGTAGAGCATGTTATCAGCCAATGAGATGTATACGACGCCCTTCAACACCTGTACGTCCACGTCGTTCATTTCCTCGCGCGTCAGCGAACGGGTCAATTTATTCGTCAAAGCCTGGTTCAACGAGTCACTCTTTGACTTAGCGTCAACGAGTTGCTTAATGAACTTGTTCGAAGCGTTGATTTCGTCCACCAACTTCGAGATGTTCACGTTACCAGCCTGTACATTGTCCTGGTAGGAGGATTGCAGTTTGCTATAAGACTCGCGCATCTCCTGATTACGACGCTGTTCGTCAGCCAAACGGTCGGCGAGGCTCTTAGAGTTCGAGTTGCACTCTGCCAAGCTGATGCGGTTTTCGTTAAACTTCGTCTGCAAGTCGGCATGTTCCGTCTTCAGCTTTTCATAATTGGCCACAATATCTGCCACCTTTTTCTTGCTCACGCAACTTCCCATCAGCACGGTGAGAGCGAGAGGAAGAACTAAACTGATACGTTTCATAATACGATAAGATATGAATAGGTTGTGTTGATTTCTGCGGCGCAAGTTAGGCATATCGTGTCTTCTTGCCAAAAATCCCCCTGCTCTTTTAGACATCTGTAAAGAGAAAAAGCTGAAAAAGGAAGGTCGGGATTACAAGAAACAGTCAACGGGGACAGATAGCCTTCTGTCGCCCCGCTATCATGGGTATGACAAACAGCTACCTGTCCCCGTTCATTTTCAACCGATGGTAACGGGCTTCATGCAGCCTCGTGCTCACCGGTCAATCAAACTAAATGCTCACCTTCACCCCTGCGAAGAACGTGCGAGGCATACCCGGGCCGTACATGTAGCCAGAGTCACGCGTTGCACCGCGATCGAAATCTTTCTGGTAAGAGTTGAAGATGTTCTGAACGCCTGCATTGAACTGCAAGCAGACATTGCGCACGTCGAGATCGTAAGCAATCTTCGCTCCCAACTCAAAGAAGGACGGCGTATGTACCAAGCGGTCGGCTGAACCGTCTATTTCAGAGAACAAGTGGGGCACGTACATCTTGCCCGTGAAGTTTCCGTTGAGCGCAAGGCTCAGCGGCTTGATGGGAGTGTAGGTTGCACTGAAATAACCGTAGGCACTCGGTGTACGAAGGATTCGCTTGCTCATCCGTTCCGACTCCGTGAGGTTTTCCTCGTCTGCACTCCACTCCATGGGCTCGTCGTAGCGACTGCTTTGCAAGGTGAAGCCCGCCTGGAGCTGCGCTTTGTCGCGGTATGCCAGTCGGAACTCCAACGTACCCCCGTAAACCTTCGCACCCGGCCCGTTCACACGCGTCTGAATCAAGTAACCGCTGCCGGCAGGGTCGAGTTTGGGCGACGTCAGTACGAAGGGGTCGGTCAGGCTGGTAAAGAAACCTTCGAGAAGGACATTAGCCTGGAAGCCACCAAAGCTCTTATACCAGTCAATCGAAGCATTGACGCTGCGTGAGTGTTCCTCCTTCAGATTCTTGTCACGCGCAATCGAAATGAGCTGTCCGCCCACGTGATTAATGTGTAAATCTTCGTCGAAGGCCTGAGGGGTACGGAAACCCTCGGCATAACTCAAGCGCAAGTTGATATCGTCCGTCGGATTATAGCGAATGTTGGCACGCGGGCTGAAGATGGCCTTGTTCATAATGCTATTCTTGTCCATGCGCGCACCGATGAGGAAGCTCCACTGCTTGTTCTTCCACTCATTTTGCAGGTAGGCAGAGTAGATATTGATGGTTTGGTTGAGCGGATCGGGGGTGTACTTGTCAATAAGCTGTTGCAGCTCGTCGCCAGTAGCGTCGGGATTCTCTTCCAAGGCCGCATCGCGGTATTTTTCCAAGTCCGTAGCGCGGTCCTTGAGGTCATCGTGGTTAAATTCGACACCTGCCGTGAGGTCAGAAGGCATAAAGAGGAACTTATCAAACTTATAGATGTATTGTCCTCCCGCTACCGCCGTGAGGTTCTTCGTTTGTCCGTATGCGCTGTAATAACTTTCGCGATGAATGTGCTGTGCCGAAGCGTAGAGATTGAAAAAGTGCTTTTGGTTAGGTGAGTTAGTCAAGAACTTGATGCCCCCCGTGTTGATTGAGTGTCTTGTTTGTTCTACAAGGCCGTCTGCGCCCAAACCGTTAAGCTCTGCATTCTCTGCGATGTGAGGCGGCAGGTCGAGCGAGTTTCCGCCCCGGCGAAATTCTTCGATGTGGTGATATTCCAGGCCTATTTTCGAATACGTACCCAACTTATAGTAAGCATTCATACCCACCATTTGGTTCTTCATCTTCGAAAGTTCGGTAAAGCCGTCTCCGTTGGCGTCCCAAGCCGAGCGATGTCGGTTTTGACCGTAAATGTAAGCACCCGCACGGTTATCCGAAGAGACTAACGAGAGGTTCATCGTCGTGTTATTGTCGTACGCTCCCGAACCGTCGATATTGGTCAGCGTGTGGGCAAACGATCCGCTGTTTGCACGCGGTTCTTTCGTGATGATATTGATTGTTCCGGCAATGGCAGACGATCCGAACAGGGCGGAACCGCCTCCTCGTACCACTTCTACACGGTCTATCATGTTTGCAGGAATCTGTTCGAGTCCATAAACACCTGCCAGCGAAGAAAAGATAGGACGTGAGTCGATAAGAATTTGGGTATACTTACCTTCCAAACCATTTATACGCACTTGTGTAAAGCCGCAATTCTGACAATTGTTTTCCACGCGCACGCCGGGCTGAAAGACAAGCCCCTGAGAGAGATTCTGCGAGCAAGTGTTCTCAAAGAGCTTCGAATCGATTACCTTCACGAGCGTGGGAGCCATTCGTCGCTTCGTCTCACTGCGGTTGGCCGACACGACCACGCCATCGAGCTGGTTCGCATCTTCCTCAATCTCAAAGTTTTCCTCCAGTGTCACGCCCTTCTTGAGCACAACTTCGCGGCGTTGCGATTCGTAGCCCAACATGCTTACTTCGAGCGTAAAACTACCTTCCGGCAGGTTTTTGAGAAAATAATGTCCGGTTTTATCGGTCACCGTACTCAGTACAGTACCTTTCAGAGCCACCGTTACAAAGGGCATGTGTTCGCCCGTATGCTTGTCAACGACATGACCTATGATGTTAGCATCTGACTTATCGAGTTCGTCTGCCGCATCTGTGGGCAGCGCATAAGTTGCCAGCGATGTGAGCCAAAAGAGCAAGCTCGCCATCGCGTAAAGAGTATATTTCATTGGGATAAAGTGTTGTCAGTAGGGATGCACTCCGTGTGCATCGTGAGAGAATAAAGGGGGTAGCTGATTACATCAACCGATGTAGCCAGCCTCTCCGTGTTGCTTGGTCATCAAGACCTATGTAGTGTTTAGGGGGAATACACCGTAAGGTGTACATGCTACTGACAAGGCGGAGCACGTGCCGCCAAATGGCGCAGCCAGGTCTTCACGACCGCCACGTCCATCGCTTGATAGTGGCACACATACCAGTGGAATACGGGGAGCGGCAACAGTTGCTCCAACACCGTCAATTCGGGCAGCAAATAATGGGAGAGAAACAGAATCGTTTCAAACTGCTTAGGGGTATGTGTGTGGTGTTTTTGTTTGTAAGGGTGGGCATGCACAATGACTCCCTGCTCCACCCGGTGCACGTGCGTAAACCACGTTTGCCCACCGACATACGTGATGAATATCAGTGGGAGCAACAGGCGTATAAAGGTCTGAAAATGCTTAGTCATGTGTTGTGTCCTGTCCTACAGGATATTGTTTTCTCGTAGGACAGTGCAAAAATACGCATTCTCCACTCGGTGACCAATACCTATAAATGGGGAAGGATCTTTGATAAAGCAGAAAGTACTGCAAAGGCGTCAATATCTGAATCTCCTGGTTACGAAACGGCTAAAAAACGAACAAAAAGCGCACGCGCAACCTTCGCTCACAGGACAGGCTGTCAAGGCGGGTTCTATTCGTTACAAGTGGATCAGTGGAAGGTCGAAGAGTGTAGGTTGAAAGTCGTTGACTTGATGAAGAAACTTTAAACTCCTAAACTTCGAAACTGTGATGGATAGCACCTCCCCTCAATGAAAAGCCGAATGGCCTCCCATTGCCTTCCCCTCTCCTTATTTTTCCCCCAAGCACCAGGAGGACGCGTTACCAAGGGCTTAAAAACAGACTGAATCGGTTCTGCTACAGCATGGAAGGCTTATTTCCGCTGGAAATATGGATTGTATTCAGAATAGAAGGTAATTTCCCCATGGAAACAGAGGTTCTATTCTGAATAGAAATAGATTTTCCATAGGGGATTCGAGTTCTATTTCAAATATTACTTCGTTTTCCATAGGGGAATACACTTATATTCTGAATATAATAGCTATCCCTATCGGAAAATAAAGTTTCATTTTGAAACAGACACTGAAAAACGAGCTTGGAAAACCTTTGAAACAGATACAGGGAAAGGTGAACGGGGACAGATAGCCATTCCCCTTCTCTCTGAACGATAAAAAGGGGAACGGGGACTGTCCCCGTTCACTACAAAGGGACGCAAAAGGAAAAGGAAAGCACCCGAAGGAGGGACAAAAGGCGGTGAACGGGGACAGGGGCCGTTCTCCTCTTTTTCAATCGTTTGAGGAAGAAGGGTCACCTGTCCCCGTTCACCGTCGACCGCTTGAGGGAGCAACGAATCCTTGTCCCCGCTCACTTGCAAGCGTTCGAAAAACGAAAAAACGTCTGCTTAGGTCTGCTTCAATTCGTTGATGTCCACCAACTTGTTGACAATGGCATAAATGGTCAGCCCCGCCACAGAGTGAATGTCGAGCTTGCGGGCAATGTTCTTGCGATGCGTCAGCACCGTGTTGAGCGAGATGAAGAGCTGAGCCGCAATTTCCTTGTTGGACAGGCCGCAAACCACCCAGCGCACGATTTCGCGCTCTCGGTCAGAGAGGGCATCCTTTCCTTTCTCCACTCCGTTGGCTTCAGCGGCTTCTGTTTCGTCTGAAATGGCAATTCGTTCTTCCAATATCTCGACTGCAGGCACAAAAAGGTCGTCCTCCACCTTACAGTGGATGTAGAGGTCCTTCTCACACGTAAAAATGTCGTAGAGTACGTTGTGCAAAAGTTCCACCTGCTCGGTCGGCGCGTAGTATTTGATGATAATGTTCTTCAACTCCTGCAATTTCGTGTCGATGCTGTGATGTCCGCGCGCAAACTGCGCAATGGCGTATTCTCCCGTACGTCTGCCTTGCAACAATTCCTCCACATAGGCAAAGACCTTGCGGTTTTCGTGTTCCATGTGCTTGCGCACCTCGCTCATGTAGTCATCGTAAAACTTGAGAATGAGGTAAGCCACCTCGCCACTGCTGGAACAATCGAGTGCTTCGAGTAATTTGCGGCGAATAGCGGGCAATTGAAAGTCGAGGAAATACGTATGGGCTTGCTTCAGATAGTTTGTCATGCATGCCACCGATATATGACCCAAACTTTCGGCTGCCCCACGCGCTCCCTGCTTTATAAAATTGGCCACAGCCAGGAAGGTGGGCGTGTCAACCCCGTTTGCTTCACAAATTTCTCTTACTGTATGCTCACCCACACCGAGTGGCACACCAAAACGCGACATCATTTGCAGTAGAGACGGTTCGTCACAGATTACATCGCAAATGCGGTCGCTCTCCTTGTAGCTTGTTGTAGAATACACCATATCGACTGCAAAAATACCACGCATCAGCCAAACCCTCCCTACCTATTTATGGTGATTTTTGTCATTCGGTTTCACTCCCCTGCCTTGGCACTCCCTGCCCTCCTTCGCTCCATGCGCCGCGCCGGGCTTGCAGGCGGTGCCTTCGTCACCTCCTCAAATAAACGTACTTTTGCTCCCTCTACCCATCCTCAGTATATCAACCTATGTCGCTTCCTTTTTCCTTTCCCATGTGGCTCCGTCGGCTTGCCTTTGTGCTGCTCCTCGTACTGGCCCTTGTGCTGGCCTTAACCACCTGGGTCGAACAGACGCAAGGCACATCCTACGTCGTCCGCCACGTCTATCACGCTCCGTGGTTTACCCTCCTTTGGGTATTGCTCGCCTTGTGTGGCAGTCTGAGTCTGGTCGGCGACCGCGCGGCCGGTCAGTCCGGGTCGCGCCTACAGCTTTGGCTGCTCCACGGAGCCTTGGTACTCATACTCATCGGTGCCGGGGTGTCAGCCCTCACCTCGCGCAACGGACACATCCACCTGCGCCAAGGTGTGACCGAACAGGCCTACACGCCCGAGGGAGAAAATCAGCGGTTGGTGCGTCTGCCCTTCCGCATTCGTCTCGACCACTTCCACATCAGCCACCACGCGGGCACCGACGAGGCAAGCGGCTACACCAGTGAGGTCTGCATCGACCACAAACGCTACACCGTCGGGATGAATCGCGTTGTTTCGGTTGCAGGCTATCGTCTGTTCCAATATGCTTATGATGCCGACCGACAAGGGTCCGTTTTGCTCGTTCGCTACGATCCGTGGGGCCGACCATTGACCTACGCGGGCTATGCCTTGCTCCTGTTTGCCTTCGGACTCCAGCTTTTCACGCCCCGAGGCGGCATGCGTCGCAACCTGCGTGCCTTGCGCCGGCTGAGTGTCTTCTGTTTGGCGGGGGGACTCACTTTTTCTCCACTAACGGCGCGTGAAACCTCCTCTCGCCCCGTACTTTCACCCGAAGCGGCAACCGCCTTCGGTACACTCTATACTTCCTGCGGCGGACGCATTTGTCCCGTACAAACAGTGGCACAAGACTTCTGCCGAAAGCTTTGCGGCACGACACACTACGAGGATTTTTCAGCCGAACAGGTCTTGACGGGTTTCCTCTTTTGGCCCGAAGCGTGGGCAGACGTTCCGCTCATCCGCCTTCCGTCACCCACCCTGCGCCAAACGCTCGGGTTGGACAGTCCGACGTCCTACCGTTTGCTGCAAAAGGCATTGGCCAAGTCGTCATCAGCCCCTTGGTCGGCCGTGAGTGAGGGGCATCAACTGTGCGGACTGGTCGAAGCCCTGCACGAGGGGACTTTGTTGCGCCTCTACCCCGTGGTGCACAACGGCCGCACGCGGTGGTTGTCGCGTCGGGAGTTGGAGGCTGACACGGCCTGGTGTTTGCGCTATCCACACTGGTCAGAAAAGGCGAATGAGTCGGAACTGATGGGCAACATAGTCTCCCTCCGCGCCGCACAACTCAAGGGGGGCGGCAACACCCTGCCCTCCGCCTTTACCTTGCGGGCCGAGCGGCTATACAATGCCTTCGACCTGCCGTTTTACCTCAGTCGGCTGCTCCTCGTGTGCGGACTGGTGGCCATGGGATGGTCCTTGCGCAAGCCACACTACCCCCGCCGCGCCGTTGCCCCCACCTTGTGGGTTATCGGGGGGAGCGGACTGGCGTTGACCGCCTTTCTCATCCTGCGCAGCCTTGTCAGCGGCCGTTTGCCTTTGGGCAACGGTTACGAAACGATGCTCACAGCGGCTTGGTTTTCCCTGCTGATTGGCTTTCCCTGGTCATTCCGTTTGCGCCGCGCCCCCTTGTTGCCCGCCATCCCCTTACTGGCTTCGGGCTTTTTCCTCCTGGTCGCTTCGCTCACCCGTTCGGGCGCAGAAATCTCACAATTGGTGCCCGTGCTCGACTCTCCCTGGCTGCAGTTACACGTCAGTCTCGTCATGTGGGCCTACGCCCTGCTCACCTTCACCTTCCTGCTCTCCCTGCTGAGCCTGTTGCGAGGAGCTCCCGACCGGCTGTCCGTGTTACAATCGCGTCTGCTCCTCTATCCAGCCCTAGCCCTCCTGGCAGCAGGCATCTTTACCGGTGCCGTATGGGCCGATTTCTCTTGGGGCAGATATTGGGGATGGGACCCGAAGGAGGTTTGGGCACTCATCACCCTCTTGATATACGCGTTGCCGCTCCACCCCACGAGTTTGCGTCCCTTCCGTTCCCCCCGTTTCTACCATCTTTACTTACTCTTAGCCTTCTCAACCGTCCTCATGACGTATTTCGGTGTCAACTACCTTCTGGGCGGACTGCATGGGTATGTGGGGTAAGGAGGACAAAGGGAAGATGAGGGGAAGAAGGGACGGCTGCAAGGGAGACTGAGGGGCTGATGATTCGAAGCAAAGGAGGTGTACGGTCGCGGCATGCCGCTACTCATTGATTTGGCATTATTGAATGCTCGGCGAAAGGTACTACTGCTAGGAGGCAAATTATTGAATGCGCGGAGGAAGGTACTACTGCCAGGAGGCAAAGGGGATGTACGGTCGCGGCATGCCGCGACCCAATAATTTGCCATTATTGAATGCGCGGAAGAAGATACTTTTGCTATGGGTCGCGGCATGCCGCGACCGTACAACAACTGCGCGACCCTCATAAACCAAAAGATGAATGCACGAAGGAAGGTACTTTTGCTAGGAGGCGAAGGGGATGTACGGTCGCGGCATGCCGCGACCCAATAATATGCCATTATAGAACGCGCAGAGAAAGTTACTACTGCTATGGGTCGCGGCATGCCGCGACCGTACAACAACTGCGCGACCCTCATAAAC